>JACDJB010000432.1_pt1 | contig 45039 bp, 39 predicted proteins | sample 7454121 | NCBI WGS metagenome assembly JACDJB01 (sample SAMN14253290, study PRJNA609438) | sludge metagenome | isolation source: sludge after 25d culture with pyrite | collected 2018-12-20 | reverse complement strand
GTCATCGGCTCGCGCTATGTGGCCGGCGGCGGCACGCGGAACTGCACGCGGAAGCGCATCCTGCTCAGCCTCATGGCCAATTTTGTCGCCCGCGCGCTTCTCGGCCTGAAGGCGCGTGATGCAACGGCCGGCTTCCGACTCTATCGCCGCGAGGTGTTGTTGTCCATTCCGCTCGATGAGATTTTCTCGAATGGCTACTCCTTCCTGGTCGAGATGCTCTTTCTTTGTCAGCGACGCGGATGGCAGATCGGCGAAGTCCCCATCATCTTTGAGGACCGGCGCAAGGGGAAGACGAAAATTTCCCGGCAAGAGATATTCAAGGCGCAATACACGATATTTCGTTTGTTTTTACGTCGCCTAAGCGGCGGCGAACCGCGTCGCCCATCCATCACAGTTTCTTCCGCTATTGGTAATGATCAAAGTCAATTGTAATCTGTGCGGCCGGGACGAGTATCGCGTTCGCTATCCGGCCACGGCAGAGGGTGATGCCTTGCGCGTCGAAGCCTTTCGATGCACCCATTCGGGCTACGGGCATCATCCCCAAATCGTCGAATGTTGTCACTGTGGCCTTGTGTATGCCAACCCGCGCTGGCCTGCGGAGTTTGTCCTTGAGGCTTATACGGCCGTCGAAGATGAGACATACGTTCAGGAGCGCCTCGGCCGCGAGATGACCTTTCGCAATCATCTGCGGCGTCTGGAGGGCGTGGTCGGCCCGCCGGACGGACGGCGCTTGCTCGATGTAGGCGCCTACATTGGCGTATTTGTTGAGGTTGCCGCAACAGCAGGTTGGCAGGCGATGGGCGTGGAGCCATCCGAATGGGCCGCAGCCGAGGCTCAACGGCGCGGGCTGGACGTGCGGGTTGGGACGATGGATTCGGTTGGCCTGCCCGATACTTCGCTGGACGTGGTGACGCTGTGGGATGTCATTGAGCACGTCGTCGATCCGGCGGCCGAACTGGAACGAGCGCGACGACTATTGCGGCCCGGTGGCTGGCTGGTGGTCCATACCATGGATATCGATGCGCCAATCGCCCGTTTGATGGGGCCGCGCTGGCCCTGGCTCATGGATATGCATCTTTATTACTTCAGTGGTCGGACGTTGGGCCGGATGCTCACCGAGCATGGCTACGAGGTGGCCTGGCAAGGCACGCAAGGGCGATATTTAAGTCTGGGCTATCTGGCGTCGCGCGTGGGGGGGATGAGTACGCCGCTGGGCCGCGTCGCCGGAACCGCGGTGAACCGTCTGGGTCTGCGCGAGTCCGCCATACCGGTCAACTTTGGCGATCTGAGAACATTCATAAGCCGACGCCTCTGATCGTTCTCCTCAATGGGTCGTTCGAAGAGAACATGTTATACTTTGGCCAGACGCGAATAGTTTGAGATTGATGTGCATGGATCAGATCAAGTTGCTCATCGTGGATGACCACCCGCTATTTCGACAGGGGCTTGTCGATGTCCTGGAAACTGATCCTGGTTTGAGGGTTGTGGCCCAGGCTGCCGACGGTGAAGTGGCTGTTGGTCATGCGCTCCTGCATCGACCCGACATTATCCTGATGGACGTCAATTTGCCGAATGCCAATGGACTGCGGGTGACGCGGCAGATACTGGGCGAGTTGCCTCAAACGAAGGTTATTATTCTGACCGGTTATGACGACGCCGAGCAGGTATTCCATGCCTTGCGACTGGGAGCGGCTGCCTATTGCTCAAAAGATATTCCGCCCGAGGCGCTGCTGAATACTGTTTACGCCGTCTATCACGGCGGCTATGTTGTCCATGGTCAGGTTATGACGTATGAAGAAGTGATCGAATGGGTTCAGCAGCGGGTAGGACGATATAACTTTCCGGCGGACGAGCAAACTACCGAAATATATACGCCACTATCACCGCGCGAGATGGAGATTCTGGAGATGGTGACGCGGGGTGCAAGTAACAAAGAGATCGCATCGCAATTACGGATCAGCCAGCAGACGGTCAAGAACCACATGACGGCGATTTTGCGCAAGCTGCACGTGGATGATCGCACGCAGGCTGCGGTCTATGCGTTGCGACATGGTTGGGTGCGCCTGGATACATCTTCGTCAAACTGATTGCGTCATCAATGGGCATGTCGGTGTAGCATCGACCGCGGAGGAAGGAAAGTATGCGCTTTTGGAGAGGCGAAGACGGACAGGGATTGGTGGAATATGCCCTGGTGCTTGTTCTGGTTGCCGTTGTAGTGATTGCTATCCTGGCTCTATTGGGGCCATATATCGGCGATTGGCTCAATAGTGTATCTGAATGGTTTGGCCGGCTGCTCGGTAACGGTGGTTAATCCGCCCGGCAGGTTTCAGGGGTGGGGTCGAGAGTGTAATGGCAAAGACAAGAGGAAATCGTTCCGGGACGGACGCGGATGATTTGCACGAGATCCGCGTTCGGCGCGATTCGCCCGTGGTGGGCGCTCGGGATGCTTTCCTTGATCTGAAGAATGTTCTGACTACACACATTATCGGACATCTGGAACCGGGGATCGATAAAACACAGCGATCCCAGATTCGTCCCTACGTGCACGATCAACTTGACGGATTGCTGGATGAGCGTGGTATCGTGCTCAATCGCAGTGAAAAGCGCCAACTGCTGGAAGCCATTGTTGCCGACTTGACCAACGGGCAATTGTGATCGTTTCGGGTTCATCGGTTCGCCCCGCTGTTTCACCCTTGCGCCGGCTGGCGGGCTTTCTGGTGGATGTGGTATTTCCCCCGACGTGCGCGCGATGCGGCCGTGTCGGTTTCCTGCTTTGTGTCGAATGTCGGACGCAGATGGCTCGTTCGCCTGAGGCAATCTGTTCTATCTGCGGACGCTTTCTCGACACGGCGAACATGGCTTCGGCCGGCGCACCCTGCCGGGAATGCACAGATCACCCACCATTGCTCACTCAGCTGAGGGCTTCATTGCGCTACCAGGAGCCGACCAGCAGCATCATCCACCGCTTCAAATACGAAGGGTACTTTGCGTTGGCCGAGCCGCTGGCCGACTTCATGATCGCCGGTTGGCCGCGATGGGCGCGCACCCCCGATCTTATTCAGCCCATCCCATTGCATCCCAGCCGCCGCAGGCAACGCGGTTACAATCAGGCGGAATTACTGGCGCGGCCGTTGGGGCTTGCGACGGGCGTTCCCGTTGACGCGACGTCCTTGCGCCGCATCCGACCCACGATACCGCAGGTCGGGCTTGGCCCCGACGAGCGACGCGATAACGTCCGGGGTGCGTTTCAGGTCGATTCCGCAGCTGTCGACGGCCGTCATATTCTCCTGATCGACGACGTTCTGACTACCGGCGCGACGATGTCTGCTGCCGCGGAGGCATTGCTTGCCGCGGGAGCTTCGTCGGTCGCTGCCTATTGCTTGGCGCGAGTTAACTAGACATGGGATAATAACGCTATCCGTCGCGAGGAAATTTACAGGCGACTTTGGTGGCCGGCGGGCTTTTTGAAAACGCATCCCACATTTATCTAAAGGAGCAGGTGTAGCCATATGGAACTGCAAATCTTCTCGAACAATATGGAAGTGACGCCACGCTTGCGCGATTACGTGGAAAAGAAGACCGCGCGACTCGATCGCTATCTTCCTAACCTGTCCAGCATTCAGGTCGAACTGGCGATGGAAAACACGCGCAGCGCCGTTCAGCGCCACGTGGCCGAGATCACCATTCGCGACGAGCGCGGCACCATCCTGCGGGCTGAGGAGCGGAACAGCGATATGTTTGCCGCCATCGACGCTGTCGTCGATAAGCTCTATCGCCAGATCGAACGCTACCGTGGCAAGCACAAGCGCAAGACTCGCGGCAAGAGCGAGGAACAGGAATTCGGCGAGCCACTTCCGATTGACGAAGACCTTATGGAAGAAGATCAGGTCATCGTTCGCCGCAAGCGTTTTGCCCTCTACCCCATGTCGGCCGAAGAAGCCATCGATCAGATGGAACTGTTGGGCCACGATTTCTACGTGTTTTTCAACTCTGAAGATGACGCTGTGAACGTTATCTACCGCCGTCGTGACGGCACGTTTGGTCTGCTGCAACCTGAAATGGGCTAGGGCGGGCTATTTTGACGCTTTATGGCGAATATCCTCATAGTTTGTACGGCTAATATCTGCCGCTCGCCGGTCGCCGCGGCCCTGCTGCGCGACCGGCTGCGGCAACGCAATCTGACCGACTGGCAAGTACGCTCGGCGGGGACGTGGGCGATGGTGTCGCGCGGGGCTTCGCGCTATAGCATCGAAGTGTCGCAACGCAATGGGCTGGATATCACCCGGCATCGTTCGACGATGATTGGGGAAGGTCATCTGCGTGGCGCCGATCTGGTGTTGACGATGGAGATTGGCCACGCGGAGGCGTTGCGCGCCGAGTTTCCGCGAGATGCCTACAAGGTCTATTTGCTGACGGAGATGGCCGGCCATTCGTATAACATAGCCGATCCGTATGGCGGGCCGTATCACGAATACGAGCGCATGTATGCCGGGTTGCAGGAAGTGATCGATGCCGGGCTGGATCGCATCATCACCCTGGCGGGCGACAATGCCAAAGCCCGGCGTGCGGTAATCTGAGGTACTTTAATACCATCTGTTTTGGGAGAGACCGCCGGCCGATGATCGACCGCGCTACCAGCCCTCGATGAACTGTGCCCACTCTTGCCGGTGCTCCAGATGAGTTCCGAACCGGTAGGCGGCCGACGGGTTAGGCTCGAACGGTGGGCGTTGGAGAGCCATGTCGGCCTCATCTGCCAGCTTGCCGCCCTTGCGGCGGTTGCAGGGCGAGCAGGCGGCGACGAGGTTCTCCCAGCTGTAGGCCCCGCCCTGGCGGCGTGGTATCACGTGGTCGAGGGTCAGCGTGCGCATTTTTCGCCCGCAGTATTGGCAGGTATAGTTGTCGCGGCGCAAGATCTCGCGCTTCGATAGCGCGATGCGCGGTCGTGGTCGTCTCACCATGTAGCTAAGCTTGATGACTGAGGGGATTTCAAATTCAGATGCAGCACTATGAATGGTCCCGCGACCATTGATGACAATCTCAGCTTTTCCGGAAAGTACCAGAGCCAAGGCCCGCTTCGTGCTGCAAACGTGCATCGGTTCGAATGTCACGTTTAGAATGAGCACCGGCTCTTGCAATAGGCCATCACTGCTCATACGGTCGCGAGTATAGCCAGAGAGACGCCAATCGTCAATCACCGTTGTTGAGGATGAATTAACATTCGAGGGAGAGAAAATCATGGAAGACGGACGCACCGCGTGGCTGCGAGACGAAATTGAGAACCTGAGAGCTGCCGGGTTATATAACCATATCCGCACGATTGATTCGCCGATGGATGCCTGGGTCACCATTGACGATCGCCGGCTGCTCAACTTCTGCGCCAACAACTATTTGGGGTTGGCGAACCATCCGCGTGTGCGCGAGGCGGCCCGCCGCGGCACTGATGCGTATGGGGTGGGTCCGGGGGCCGTGCGTTCCATTGCCGGGACGACAACCCTCCATGTGGAACTGGAGCAGAAGCTGGCCGATTTTAAGCACGCTGAGGCATGCGTTACTTTTCAGAGCGGGTTCACGGCCAACCTGGCCACGATCCCGGCGCTTGTCGGGCCGGGCGACCTGATTTTTTCCGACGAGTTGAACCACGCCAGCATCATCGACGGTTGCCGGCTGAGCCGGGCCGAGGTGATTCGCTATGCTCACAATGACGTTGACGATCTGCGACGCAAGATCGCCGGGCGCGAGGACTACAAGCGTCGCCTGATCATAACCGACGGCGTTTTCAGCATGGACGGTGACATCGCGCCGCTTGACCGAATTACCGAAGTGGCCGAGGAACACGGCATTATGCTGATGGTGGACGATGCTCACGGCGAAGGCGTGCTGGGTCGGGGTGGTCGCGGCATCGTCGATCACTTTGGGCTGCATGGCCGTGTCGACGTCGAGGTCGGGACGCTGAGCAAGGCGTTTGGCGTCGTGGGCGGCCTGGTGGCGGGCAAGGCGATCATTATTGAGTGGTTGCGCCAGCGCGGGCGGCCGTTCCTCTTCAGCAGCGCCATGACTGCGCCGGATGCCGCCGCCTGTATCGAGGCGGTGACGATTCTGAGTGAGTCGACTGAACTCATCGACCGTCTGTGGTCCAACGCCGAGCTTTTCCGCAAGGAGATGCAGGCCATGGGCTTTAACACCGGCTTTAGTCAGACACCCATCGTCCCGGTTATGTTGGGCGAGGCAAAGCTGGCGCAGCAATTCAGCCGCCGCCTGTTTGAGGAAGGCGTGTTTGCGATGGCGATTGGTTACCCGACCGTGGCGCAGGGGAAAGCGCGCATCCGGGTGATGAACTCGGCCGCGCACTCCACAAGCGATATCGAGACGGCGTTGGAGACGTTTGGTCGCGTCGGTCGCGAATTGGGTGTTACAGGCTGAACCGCTGCCCCAGTTCGGGCACGGATACCTGGTGGAACCCCAGTTGCGTCCGTAGACGATCGGCCAGCGCGAAGGCTGCTTCCGGTTCGCCGTGCACCAGGAACGTGTGGCGCGGCGGTTGCCGGAGGTGGCCGGCCCAATCGATCAACTCGGAGCGGTCGGCGTGCCCGCTGAGGCCGGTCAACGATACCACGCGCGCCCGAACGTCGTAATCCTCGCCGAAGATTTTGACGCGCTTGTTGCCGTCGACGATACGCCGCCCCAGTGTTTCGGGAGCCTGGAAGCCGGTGATGAGGATGGTATTGCGTGGATCCTCAATATTGTTCTTCAAGTGGTGCAGGATGCGGCCCGCTTCGGCCATGCCGCTGGCGCTGATGATCACCGCCGGGCTTTTCAGAAAGTTCAATGCCTTTGATTCCTGGGCTGTGCGCGTGTAGCGCATCATACGAAAGCCGAAGGGGTCGTGGTCGCGATCGGTCATCATGACGTCGGCCGTCGCTTCGTCATAGGCTTCCGGGTGGGCGCGGAAGATGCCGGTCGCGTCGATAGCCAGCGGACTGTCCACGTAGACCTGCAAATCGGGCGGCAAATCCCCGTTTTCGACCAGGTTGTTCAGGCGATAGACCAGCTCCTGGGTTCTGCCGATGGCAAATGCGGGGACGATGACCTTGCCGCCTTGCTTTACGGTTTCGCGAATGATGTCTTCCAGCAGGTGGTCGGTGTCCTGGTCGGCCGGGTGCTCGCGGTCGCCATAGGTGCTTTCCATGATGAGGACGTCGGCCCTATCGAGGAAGACCGGGTCGTTGAGAATAGGGCGGTGGGCGCGGCCGAGGTCGCCGCTGAAGACCAGGCGAGTGGGTGTTCCATCGGCGCTATCTTCAATATCGAGGCACACGATGGCCGAACCCAGCACGTGACCGGCGTCGTAGAACGTCAGCGTAATGCCGGGGGCCACGTGGTAGGGACGTTCGTAGCCAATGCCCAGGAAGAGCTTCAGGCTGTCGAGCGCGTCGTCCATTGTGTAAATTGGCTCCAGCGGCGGCAGATTGCCATGGCGACGCTTTTTGTTCAGATATTCGATGTCCAGTTCCTGTATCTTGGCGCTGTCGCGCAGCATGATATTGCAGAGGTCGCGCGTGGCGAAGGTTGAGATAATGTCGCCGTTGAACCCGCTCTTCACCAGATTGGGGATGTTGCCGCTGTGGTCGATGTGGGCGTGCGAGAGGATGAGCGTGTCTATCGAGGCGGCGTCAAAGGGCAGATGGCGGTTGCGCTCCTTACTTTCCCGGCGTGACCCCTGATAGAGTCCGCAATCCAGCAATATCCGGTGGCCGTTGACATCGATCAGGTGTTGCGAGCCGGTGACGGTGCGAGCGGCTCCATAAAACGTGATATCCATTCCTGTCCTCCGGTTAGTCGCCCTCATCAGAGCAGGCGCAATATCTCCAGGCCATACGTCGTCAACCGCCAAGGGCCGAGAACACTCAGCGCCTTTAGGTCATCCAGCGTTCGCGGGTTTGCCTGAGCGATGGCCCAGAGCGCATCGCGGCCGGCGATCACGTCCGATTCCACGCCGCGTGCCTGGGCGCGCGTCTTGCGCCAGCGATGCAACTGATCAAACCGGTTGAGGACGGCATCGGGCGGGCGCGGCGACCTCTTCGGCGGTTGGGGCGGCGTTGCCTGCCGGGCGTCCTGGATGACCTGGAGCAACCCGCGCCCGTATCGTTGCTGTTGTCCATCCGACATGCCGTAGACCTGGGACAAGTCGGATAGGCGCTCCGGTCCGGTCGTCGCCAGTTCCATGAGTGTGCGTTCGCTGATCACTTTGAAGGGCGGAGCGTTGCGTCGCCTGGCTTCGCGGTCTCGATAGAGGTAGAGCGCGCGGAGTGTGGCCTGCTGCTCCGGCGACAGATCGTACGCGCCGTTGATTTGCCAAAACCCTTCGGGGTCGAACTCATTGTCCGGCATGCGCACCCGCGATTGTTCCAGGAAAATTTCGGCGGCTTCTTCGGTGTGGCCCTGTTTTTCCAACTCGGTCGCAAGCCGGTCGCGCAAAGGAATCAGATAATGGGTATCCTTTTGAGCATAGGCCAGTTCGCCGGTGGATAGGGGGCGGTGGCACCAGTTGGCTTTTTGATATCGCTTGCTGGTGTGAACGTTGAAGAACCGTTCGAGCAAGCTGGCCAATCCCATTTGCGGGTAGCCCAGAATACGCGCCGCCCACATGGTGTCGAACAAGTTGCTCAGGCGCCAGCCGTAATCCCGCTGCATCAGGATCAAGTCATATTCCGCAGCGTGGAATATCTTCTCGACGCCCGGATCGGCGGTGATGTCGCCCAAACCGGCGAGGTTATCGACCGTCAGCGGATCGATGATGTAGTCCGTATCGGCGGTGGAGATCTGGATCAGGCAAACGCGCTCGCGATAGGCAAACATGCTGTTAGCTTCCAGATCGATAGCCAACTGTGGCGCGGCCCGCAGCTCTCGCAGGCAGGCCTGCCACGCGGCCGCGCCGGCTACGTAGCGGAACGGTGCGAGGTCCGACGGTTCGCCCTCAGGCCCGTGCAACGTCATGCGACTGATACCATTCCCAAAATCGGCGCACACCCTCCGATACCGAAATAGACGGATTGTAATCGAGCAGGCGGCGTGCTTTGCTGATGTCGGCTTCGTTGCGCACAAAATCGGCCGCCAGCCGGGGGGTCGGCACAACGTTGGCTTTTCTTCCGCTCAGTTTCTCCATCATCGCGACGAAATCCTTGAGCAGCACCGGTTCGCCGCGCCCCAGATTGATGATCTCATAGCCCAGCGGCCGGTCGAGCGCAGCGACGATACCCCTCACGGTGTCGTCGACGAACGTCCAGTCGCGGTACATCTGTCCGTTGTCGTAGAGCGGAATCTCCTTCCCCTTCACAATGCTGTCAGCCAGCAGATAGGCCATCATGTCGGGCCGGCCGTGGGGGCCATAGACGGTGAAGAAGCGCAAGACTGTAAAGTTTTGGCCGAAGAGATGATGATAACTGTAACCCAGGATTTCGGCGGCGCGTTTGGCGGCAGCGTATGGTTGCAGGGGCCGGTCGCAGGGGTCGGTCTCGACGAACGGGATTTGCGTGGTGTTGCCATAGACCGACGAGGTGGAAGCGAAGACGAAGTTGGCCACTCCCCCGATGGCCCGCGCCGCGTCGAGAACGTTCTGTGTGCCGTTCAAATCGACGTTGACGTACAAATCGGGCAGCTTGATCGCGTCCCGAACGCCCGCCATGGCTCCCAGGTGGGCGACGCGATGAATTTCTTCAGCGGCAAATAGCTCGAACATGCTTGCGCGGTCGCGCAAGTCGGCCTCAATCATGCGGAAATTGGGGTATGCGCTCAGGCGTTGCTCGTTTTCGCGTTTGCGGGCCGGATCATAATAGTCGTTGAAGTTGTCGAGGCCGATGACGGTGTCTCCCCGACGGCAAAGCGCCTCGGCCAAATGGCTCCCGATAAACCCGGCCGCGCCGGTAACCAGTATGGTCATGTCGATATGTTCTCCCCTTGGGCCGGGCAGATATCGTCAACGACGAGTTGAAGATTGGAGTTGCCCTGCCAATGATTAACGGCGACCCGATAAACGATGTCGATATATCGCGGTAGCGATGCGGCCCATTCGCCCTGACGGAAGGCGATGGCCTGATATGCGTGGGCCGGAGCGGCCGGGCCGCCGTAGCGGCGCGAGCCGTTGCGATGCGCGTCCACTGCGTGGAATTGCAAATGACCGCCGTCGGCGCCAACGGGCCGATGACTGACGACCTCCACGTGCCGGCTCAGCAACAGCGGTTGCGGGTTCTGGAAGCCGGTTGGTTCCAGTTGTTCCAGCGTAGCCTGTAAGGCCCAATCGACTTCGCTGAGCGGGATCTCGGCGTCAATGGACAGGGCCGGCCGCAGGTCCTTGCCCGACAGTTGCCGGCAGGCGATCTCGGTCATGCGCTCGGTGAACTCGGGCAGATGTTCATTGCGGATGGTGAACCCCGCGGCCTGAGCGTGACCTCCATGACGCACCAGCAAATCGGCTACCTCGTCGAGCGCCTTGGTGATGTGAAACTCAGGAATTGAGCGACAGGAACCGCGGCTTTCGTCCGTGCCCTGCTCCATAACAATCGCCGGGCGGTAGGTCTTTTCGGTCAGCCGACCCGCCACAAGGCCCACAATGCCTGACTTGAACTCGGGGTCGCCCGCAATAATGATAGGCGCTTCCGGATCGACCCTCTCTTCAGCCAACGCGCTGAGGCGACGGGTCAGGGCCTGTCGCTTGCGATTGAGTTCGTCGAGCAAACGCGCCTGTTGTTGGGCGCTTACGTCATTCGTGGCGATGAGCAGGCGGGCGGCGTCGTAGGCGTGGGCGAGCCGACCGGCGGCATTGATACGCGGCCCAAGGGCGAAGCCGATGCTCTCGGTTGTGATCTTGCCGGATTGCAGACCACTGACGTTCATGAGAGCAGCGATGCCGGGCCGACGCACCTCGTTCAGCACCGCCAGTCCTTCGGCCACCAGTTTGCGATTCTCGCCTACCAGCGGAGCCAGATCGGCCACTGTGCCGATGGCGACGAGATCGAGCAGGTCCGATTCTTCGCTGGTGATGCGATCAGGTAGCGCCTGGCGCACAGCCTGGGCCAGCTTGTAGGCGATGCCGACCCCGGCGAGCATGCGCTCCGGGTAGTTGGAATCGGGGCGCTTGGGGTTGATCACAGCTTCGGCCGGCGGCAGCTCTTGCCCCAGACTGTGATGGTCGGTGATGATGAGGTCCAGTCCAATAGCGCGGGCGTGAGCCGCTTCGATTGGCGAACGGATGCCACAATCCACGCTGATTACAACCTTTGTGCCTTTTTCGCGCAGCGAGGTGAGAGCCTCCAGATTGAGGCCATATCCCTCATCGACGCGGTTGGGGATATAGGGCACGATGAGGCGACGATCGTCGGCCATGCTGCGCAGCGCTTCGGTCAGCAGCACGGTGGACGTAACCCCGTCGGCATCGAAGTCGCCATAGACGGCGATTGTCTCACCTTCGCGCAGGGCGCGGCCGATCCGGTCAACGGCCCGGTCCATGTCGGCCAACTGGAAGGGATCGCGCGACTGGAGGTAGTGATTCGCCAAAAAGGTCTGAATCTGGGCTGATTGCGCCAGACCGCGATTGAACAAAACCTGTCGTAGAACGGGATGAATGCTCACATCCGCCTGCAGGGGCGAATCACCGGGTATTCTGGGCGCAACAAGCCAGCGATATTCGCGCAATGATGCAGGCCGTTTCATAGGTTGATATGGTAGCACGGACATCTTTTATCCTCAAACAGCGGGCCTTTGGGGCATTTTGTGAGCATGGGAGACGAACTATTTGGAGCAAGCCGGGGCCTGATACTATACTCAATCAGCCGAGCATCATTCAATCGGCGGTTGGTATTGATGGGTAAAACGACACCGGAAATTCGTGAATCGCCGTTGGGCCGTTTGCAGCAGACAACGGTCGAACTGCTGCCCTCGATCAAGCTATGGAGCAGCCTGGCGTTGCGCTCCTTGCAAGATGCGATGGCTCCTGAATCGCAGCTCATTGCTTCATCGATTGGATACTTCACCCTCTTTTCTCTCTTTCCTCTGGCCCTGCTGGTGATCGCTATCGCCAGCAATTGGTTAGATCCCCTGCTGGCGGAGACGCGCATCGTGGCCGAGATGGAGTTTGTTGTCCCGGGTCTCAATTCGATGCTGGGGGAAAACCTGCAAAATCTGGCGCGCGCCCGCGGGCCGGTGACGGGTATCGCCGCGCTGATGCTGATATGGTCTGCGTCCAGCGTCTTCAACGTCGTCACGCGGGCGATGGATCGCATCTGGGGCGCGGACATCAACCATCGGCGCTCGGTTTGGCGACATCGAACGTTGGCCGTCATCATGGTGCTTATTATTACTACTCTGTTGCTTGTCGCCTCCACCATCGAGGGAACGATTCTCACCATCCTTAACACTTTATTGCCGTCGAGCCTGGCGGGAATTGGGCCGTTCACGACGCGGTTTTGGGCTGTCTTCCTGAACGTCCTGCTCTTTACCTTGCTCTATTACTTCGTGCCCCACGTCAAGATCGGATGGCGCGAGGTGTTGCCGGGGGCGATTATGGCCGGGGTGTTGTGGCAAATAGCGAAGCAGTTATTTCTTCACTTTGTCTCCAATTACCTTTCTCGCTCCAATCTGGTCTATGGCTCCGTCGGAACCATCATCGCCTTTTTGACCTGGACGTATATCAGCAGCCTCATTTTGCTGTTCGGCGCCTACTTCAATCGATACATGGCCGGCGTGACCCAAACTCTGAAAACAGCCGACTAGCGTTTGCGCAAACGTGGTAAGCGCTCTTTCCCGCTTGACATACGTGTTATTATAATTAAAATAGAACATATGGGCTATTCTTGGATACGAGCCAGTGAAATTGGTGATTACGTCTATTGTCGGCGTGCCTGGTGGCTGCGTCGGGTTCGGGCGGCTCCTTCCGTGAATGTGGCCCGGATGCGCGCCGGGACCGAGCACCACCAGCAACACGGCCGCCTCGTCGAGCAGTCCGTATGGTTGCGTCGCCTGGCCTATGCGGTCCTGTTTGTCGCCGTTGCCATGCTGGTGTTCCAGATGCTCTCCGGCTAAGACCCGGCGTGCAGGCGTAAGGTGATGGGATGACGGCCGAGACCCTGACGATGAGCGGATTGCCGCTGGTGGTGGTGCTGCTGCTCCTGTTTCTGGCGGGCGTTCTGTGGTATCGCGGGCGGGACATGCACCGGGAAAGCGGGCTGCCGGCCGGGCAGGTCATCTACACAGACACCGGCGCATGGCGCGCCAACAGCGACGTCCTCCACGCCGCCGAGCTTCGCCTTGTCGGCAAGCCCGATTACCTGGTTGAGCAACACGACGGGACGATTATCCCTGTCGAGATCAAGTCCAGCCCCGCCCCCGAAACGCCCTGGGAGGGGCAGGTGCTGCAATTGGCCGCCTACTGCCTGCTCGTTGAAGTAAATTATGGCGTGCGGCCGCCCTATGGCATCCTGCAATATAAGGATCGCGCTTTTGCCGTCGACTATACCGCCGACCTGGAGGCGGATCTCCTTGACCTGCTGGATGAGATGCGCGCCACCCGCGAGGAATTCGACCCCGACCCCGACCACTCCGACCGACGACGCTGTCATGCTTGCGGCGTTCGCGATGCCTGCGATCGCCGACTGGCCTGATCGTTCCCCGTTTCCCTTCACCTATTTCCCGGTATAATACACGAACATCTATTGTCGACAGGCGTGCCGGCGCGTCTGTCTCCCGGAGGATACTTTGCCGACACCAATCCAGCGGGTCACGGGCATGCACGACGTTTTGCCCGATGACCGCCGCTACTGGGACGTGATTATCGCCGCGGCCGAAGTTCTGGCCGGGCGGTATGGGTTCCAGCGAATTGATACACCTATTCTCGAAGCGACCGAGCTTTTCGTGCGCGGCGTGGGCGAGGGATCCGATTTCTTCGTCCAGAAGGAAATGTATACCATTCCCGAGGCTGATGGGACGAGTATTACACTGCGCCCGGAATTTACGGCCGGCTTTGTGCGGGCCTACATCCAGAACGGGATGCACAACTGGCCCCAGCCGGTGAAACTCTATACCATCGGCCCCAGCTTCCGGCGTGAGCGACCACAAGCCGGACGCTTGCGTCAGCATAGTCAGGTGAACTGCGAAATATTGGGCGAGGATGATCCCGCGGCCGATGTCGAAGTTATGATGCTGGCGATGGATCTTTACCGGACGCTGGGTTTTCACGGCCTGACATTCCAGCTTAACAGCACGGGATGCCCACGCTGCAAGCCGGTCTATATCGAGAAGCTGGTGGCTTATCTGGGACAACACCTTGATAAGCTGGCCGATATCGATAAGGAACGGTTGAGCAAGAACCCGCTGCGTGTACTCGACAGCAAGGTCGCCGGGATGGATCAGCTGCTGGCCGACGCACCCCATATCGCCGATTATCTGTGCGACGACTGCCGGGAGCACTTTGTCGATGTGCGCGGCATGCTCGACGCGCTCGACCAATCCTATACCATCAACTTCCGGTTGGTGCGCGGTATCGACTACTACACCAAGACTGTGTTCGAGGTATGGCAAGAAGGAATCGGCTCTCAGGCGGCGCTATGCGGCGGCGGCCGTTATGATGGCCTGGCCGAGGATATCGGCGGGTCACCGACGCCGGGTGTCGGCTTCGGCAGCGGGATCGAGCGGATCGTCCTGGGTATGAAGGAGCAGGGCGTCGCGCCGCCGCCGGCCGATACACTCCCCGTGCTGGTGGCCCACTTCGGCGGAGCGACCAAAACCGAAGCCGTGCAACTGGTATTCCGACTGCGCGCCGCCGGAATCGGGGCGCGCCTGGCTTTTGCGCGCCGAGGTCGAAGCCTGAAGAGCCAGATGCGCGAGGCGGACCGGCGAGGAGGGCGCTACGTTCTGATCGCAGGCGAGGCCGAGCTTGCTCAGGGCAAGGTTGCCATCAGGCCGTTGCAGGACGGGGAAGAGCAGACCCTTGTCGCGCTGGATGAAATTGTCGATTGGCTTGGCCGGCGACTTGCGGCCTGATCTGAACGACACAAAGTCGGCCGGCAGGAGCCGCAGAGGGAACGTGCCGTTATCCATGAACCTTATCGGTATTCTCCAGCAGCCACGCATCCCCGAATCTGCGCCGCTGGCGAAAGAGGTGGGCGAATGGCTGGCGAAACGCGGCGTCCAATCATGGACAGCCGCGCCGCCGGACGATGAAGACCTCGACGCGCCGCTGGCCGACTCCTCGCTCGTCATTATTCTGGGCGGCGACGGTTCGACGCTGCGGGCGGCGCGATGGACTGTTCCGTTTGGTGTGCCCCTGTTCGGCATTAACGTCGGGCGCGTAGGTTTCCTTAGCGAAGCCACACCGGATGACTGGCCGGACAAGCTGGAGCGCCTCTTGCAGGGGGAGTACTGGATCGAGCGCCGATTGCTGCTGCACGCGGAGTTATGGCGCGACGGCCGTTTGATTGAGCCGTTTACGGCGCTCAACGAGGTCGTCATCGGGCGCGGGGCGCAGGCGCGTGTGATTCATCTCCATCTTCGGGTAGACGGCGATTTGGTGACGACCTATATTGCCGATGCGCTCATCGTTGCTACACCCACCGGATCAACCGCCTACTCCATGGCGGCCGGCGGGCCGTTGATGCCGCCGCAGTTGCAGAATCTGGTGGTCGTCCCGGTGGCCGCGCACCTGAGTCTGAACCGGTCGCTTGTATTGCACGAAGATGCGCGCATCTCTGTCCAGGTCGAAATGGGGCACGAGGCTTATCTGACGGCCGACGGACAGAAGAGCACGCCGGTGCAGGACGGCGATGAGATTGTGATCACCAAGAACGAACGCACGTGCAGCTTTGCTCGCGTCGAAAGTTCGGGCTATTTCTACCGTCGGTTGATGGGGCGGCTGGGATTTAGTTGGCCGCATTTGAGCATCGGCCAGAGCCGGGATAGTCGCGCTTAGCTATTGTTCATCCGGTTCTTGACCAAAATTAAGCTGCATCGAGGAAAATCGGTGGATCGGCCGGGCAACACCGGAATGATAAACGATGATAAAAGAACCGAGACTACGCACGCTGCTCACGCAGGCTAACCGTAACGCGCAATATGGCAAGAACGCGGCGGCGGAGAGTATCTATCGTCAGATACTGGCTGAAGCGCCCGACGCCGAAGAGGCGTGGGCGGGGCTGGCCGAAGTCGTCATTGACCCTGAGGAAAAGCGGGCCGCATATGAGCGGGCGCTGGCATTGTCGCCGGACTATCCGCCGGCCGTAGCCGGTCTGGCAGGCCTCGACGGTCGCCCTGTGCCGCCTGAAGTTGAGGCGGCGTTGGCTCCTGCGGAGGAAGCCGTGGCCGTTATCGAACCCGATCCGCCGGCGACACAGCCCGGTCCGGTAAGTATAGCGCCGCAGGATAGTCACAGCGCCTTTGAGACGGTTTGCTATCGCCATCCCGACCGTTCAACTTCTCTCCGCTGCTACAATTGCAACCGCCCCATCTGCATCAGTTGCGCCAACAAAACGCCTGTGGGCTATATCTGCCCGGAGTGTCGACGCGAGGCCGAGGATGCCTTCTATAACAACAAGCCACTCGATTACGTGGTAGCCGCGCTGGTATCTTTACCGATCAGCTTGTTGGCCGGGTATTTGATGGTCCGGTTTTTCAGCGGTGGGTTTCTGTTCTTCATCCTCATTTTCTTCGTCAGCGGCGCGATTGGCAGCTTTATTGGGCGCGTGACCAAACGGGCCATCGGCGGCCGGCGCGGTCGCTATTTGCCGGCGCTGGTTGTTGCCATGATGATCCTGGGTGTTGTTATTCCGGCGCTTCCCGTACTCCTTTCGATTTTCCTCGGCTCGCCCGCGGGTTTGCTCGGCTTGCTGGGGCCGGCCATTTACCTCTTTGTCGGGGCCGGTGCCGCCTATTGGCAAATGCGCTAATATTCGAGTGTCATGCTTTCGGAACTATTCATACGCAATTTTGCGATCATCGAGGATCTGCGCCTGCAATTGACCCCCGGCTTCAACGTTCTGACCGGCGAAACCGGCGCGGGCAAATCAATCATCCTCGATGCCGTGATGCTCGTGTTGGGTGGACGGGCGGATAGCTCCGCGGTTCGGGCCGGGAGCGAGGGCGCCTATGTCGAAGCGACCTTTTATCTGGACCCGGCACTGCGGGAGGTGGTATATCCCCTTCTGGAAGCTGAGGGACTGGACGAAGAAGGCGGCGATCTTGTCCTTCTGGCGCGCGAGATGCGGACCAACGGCCGTAACTTTTGCCGGGTCAACGGTCGGACCGTCAGCCTGGCGGTTCTGCGTCAGATCGCCGACCCGCTCATCGATATCCATGGCCAGGGAGAGCATCTCTCGCTCTTGCGCCCGCGCGCCCATCTGCCGCTCCTCGATGCGTTTGGCGGGCTGGATACGGAGCGGCGAGAGCTGGCGACGGAAGTTCAAAAGCTCCACGCGATCCGGCGTGAATTGGATGAACTACGCCGCAGCCAGCGAGACCTGGCACAGCGCGTGGCCATGCTCCAGTTCAAGGCGCAGGAGATCGCGGCGGCGGGCCTGAAGCCCGACGATGAGGAATCCTTGCGCGTCGAGCGTGTCAGACTGGCGAATGCGGAACAGCTGGGTCGTTTCGCCGGCGAGGCCATCGCCCTGCTGACGGCGGCCGATGATGAGCGTCCGTCGGTGATCGATCTGCTCGGCCGTGTCGAGCATGCCATATCCCAACTGGCGCGACTGGACGAGACCCGCGCCGAATCGCTGGCCAACGTGCAGGGACTCGGTTATCAACTTAACGAGATCGCGGCCGAGGTTCAGGATTATCTGGACGCGCTGGAGTATGACTCGAACCGATTGAATGCGGTGGAGGCTCGGCTTGAGGCGATCAGCGACCTGAAACGCAAATATAACGAGAGCGACGTGACCGGCCTGCTGGCCGCCGCGGAACGAGCCGAAGTAGAACTGCGAACGCTTGAGAACAGCGAGGCCCGAACGAACGAACTGGAGGCCTTGCAGGAATCGCATCTGCGCCGGATTGGTGGGATGGCGATGGTGCTTTCGGGGAGGCGGCGCATGGCCGCCGAACGCCTGTCTGCGGCCGTCGAAGCGCATTTGGCCGATCTCAAGATGGAGGGGGCGCGCTTCGGCGTTGATTTCCAAACCATCCCCACATCTGACGGTTGTTATGTGACGCTCGACGGCGAGGAGCAACGGCTGGCGTTCGATCAGACGGGCATCGATCACGTGGAGTTCCTCATCTCGGCCAACCCCGGCGAGCCGCTGAAGCCCATGGCTCGGGTGGCCAGCGGCGGCGAGACTGCGCGGCTCATGCTGGCGCTGAAGACGGCCCTCGCCCAGGTAGACCGCACACCGACGCTAATCTTCGACGAGATCGACCAGGGCATTGGCGGACGCGTCGGCGACATCGTCGGCCGCAAACTGTGGGGACTGGCGGCCGAAGCGGGTCATCAGGTTGTCGTCGTGACTCATCTGCCACAATTGGCCGGCTATGGCGACGCGCACTTCCATGTGAGCAAGGCCGTGGATGACGGTCGCACAACTACCCACGTGGCCGCGCTGGACGTGAGCGGGCGCGTGCGCGAGTTGGCGGCCATGCTGGGAACCCAGGGCGACACGGCGACCGAAGGGGCGAAATCCATTTTGGCGCATGTGGATCAGGCCAAGAACGGGCTGCCCGTCGAAGAGTATTAAGCGGAGTTTATATGTCCACGCAGCGGGTGCGCACCCTCTTCACCTTCTGGCTGGTCCTGATGGACTTCCTGGTCATTGCTCTGGCCTTTGTTCTGGCGTATCAGTTGCGCGTGTCCATCGACTGGCCTGAGCCGTTGGCAAACCAGGTTCCTCTGGCGGAGTACTTGCCCTTGTTCCTGGCCCAGGCGTTCGGCATCATCGCCGTCCTGTTTCTAAACAGGCAATACTACATCCCCCGTGCTGTGTCGCGTATTGACCAGATCTATTACGTCTTCATCAGCGTTTCGGTGGGCATCCTGTTTGCCATCGCGCTGACGACCATTTTCCTGCGCAATAATCGGGCGCTCCTTGACTACCCGCGAACGATGCTCGTCTACAACTGGCTCTTGACCATCGTTCTGCTCATGCTCGGCCGCTTCCTGACCAATTGGGTCCGCAAGCGCTTGCAGGATCGAGGCATTGGCAAAGACCGCGTGCTGTTGGTGGGCACGGGAGACACGGCGCGGATGATCCTGCAGCGCATCGTCTGGTCACCGGGGCTGGGTTATGACCTGGTGGGCATCGTGAATGGCGAGAGTGAGGAGCGCGAGATACTGGGCGTGCCCATTCTGGGCCGGCCGGAAGACTTGCCCGATCTGATCAACACGCATCGGATTGATGAAGTTATTGTCGCCATTCCTGAGAAGGGTCATCGCGAAACGCTGCACGTTATTTCCTATTGCGAGCGCGGGCGGGTGACCATCAAGGTGTTTCCCGATCTGTTTCAGTACATCACCACCACGGCGGGTATCGAGGATTTGGGCGGGTTGCCGCTGCTGTCGGTTCGCGACTATGCGCTGCGCGGCTACTTGCTGACGATCAAGCGGCTGATCGATTTCGCCGGCGCGACCGTGGGGCTGATTGTCCTTTCGCCCCTGATGTTCATGACCGCTTTGGCTATCAAACTGGAGTCGCCGGGGCCTGTATTCTTCGTTCAACCGCGCATGGGACTGGACGGGAAAGAGTTCATGCTGATCAAGTTTCGTTCCATGCGTACGGATGCCGAGAAGGATGGTCCCGGCTGGACGGTGAAAGACGATCCCCGTCAGACGCGTATCGGGACGTGGTTGCGGCGGCTCGAGGTCGATGAGTTGCCCAACCTGATTAACGTATTTCTGGGCGAGATGAGCCTCGTTGGGCCGCGACCGGAGCAGGCATACTACGTCGAGCAATTTCGCCGCTACGTCCCGCGCTACATGGATCGTCATCGCGAAAAAGGGGGCATGACCGGCTGGGCACAGGTCAACGGTCTGCGCGGTGATAGCTCAATCAGCGAGCGCACCAAGTACGATCTGTGGTATTCGGAGAACTGGTCCATTCTCCTGGATACGAAGATACTCCTGCGCACACTTTGGCAGATTTTCGCCCCGGATAAGAGCGAACCCCGCTATTAATCCCTTACAGCGTGCTGCTGCACTCGTTCTAACGCGGTTCTTATTGACGCTGATCCGGCGGCATGTTATGATCTGAATAGACTGTCTTGGCACTCGTATGCATCGACTGCTAAGGCAAACGGAGAAACCGATAGAAACAGGCGACCGGGTATGGCTACAGTGGCAGCCAGTCACCCGGTCGATGATTGCATCGAAGCCATGAGCGAATTTCAGCAACTAACCGAGCGCCAGGAACGCATTCTGGCGATGGTCGTCCGCACGTTCATTGAAACGGGCAGGCCGGTCGGCTCGAAAGCGCTCGTGGAACACTTTGGCCTCGATTTTAGCTCTGCCACCGTGCGCAACGATTTCGCCACCCTTGGCGAATTGGGCTACGTCGCCCAAATGCATACCTCGGCCGGGCGCATCCCCACAGAACGAGGTTATCGCTATTTCGTCCAGAAGTTGTTGGGTGAGTTTCATCTGCCGCTGCACGAACGGGAGATGATTCGCCACCAGTTTCACCAGGCGCGGCTGGAGCTGGAGCAGTGGATGCGGCTCTCGGCCGCCATTCTGGCCCGCACATCCGGCAGCGCCAGTTTCGTCACCGCTCCGCAGGCGCGCGCCAACCGATTCAAGCACGTTCAACTGATTGCCACACAGGGCCGTCTGGTGTTGATGGTGGTCGTTCTTCATGGCGGAGAGGTAAAGCAGCAGATGTTGACCCTGGCTGAGCCGCTTCCTCAGATTCGTCTGAGCGCCGCGGCCGACCGGCTCAACTCGCTGTTTGTGGATATGGACCTGGAAGAAATAGCGACCCGCGTTGGTGGCAGCTATCTCGACCGGTTGGAAAACGAGGTTGCTTCGCTGGTGCTCGACGTACTGCGGCAGGCGGATCACCGCCCGATTAGCGATATTTATCGTGACGGACTGGTCAATATCCTGGATGACGAAGGCACGCGCCACGCCATCCGGCTTCTGGAGGAGCAGACGCTTCTCGCCTCCGTCCTGGCCGAACAGGAAGTGCAGGGTAACGAGGGGGTGCAAGTCGTCATCGGCGGCGATGGTCGTTGGGAGGAACTCAGGGATTGCACGATGATCCTCTCCCGCTACGGTGTAACCGACACTTTCTCCGGCACGGTAGCTGTGGTGGGGCCGACGCGGATGCCTTATGACCGCAACGTGGCCGCCGTTCGCTATGTGGCCGATCTGATGAGTGGTTTTGTTTTTGAATATTTCCTGCAGGAACCGACTGATAATCGGACCAACCCCCTGTATCAAATCGAGGTAGTCAACAGTGACAGTGAATAATGAACAGATGTGGGATGAGGCGGCCGTGACGGATGACGGGATGGAACCGTCGCCCGATGTGTCTCTCTCCCTGGAAGACGAATTGGCGGCGGCCAGAACTGAGGCAGCGCGCAACCTGGATGGATGGCAGCGCACACAGGCCGAATTCGCCAACGCGCGCAAGCGGTTTGAGAAGCAGCGAGTCGAGGCCTACGTCAATGCCAATGTCGAGCTTGTCGCCAAGCTGTTGCCGCTACTCGACGATTTCGAACGCGCTCTGGAGTCGGTGCCCGCGGGCGAGCGCGATACGCCGTTGGTCTCCGGCGTCGGATTGGTCTATCGCAAGATGCAGTCCGTTCTGGAGGACTTGAACGTTGAGGTAATCGCGGCCGTGGGTGAGGCCTTCGACCCGAACCTGCACGAAGCGCTCTCTCAGGAGCCTTCGGATCAATACGGCAGTGGCACCGTGGTGCGTGAAATGAGACGGGGTTATCGGCTGGGTGACCGGGTGATCCGGCCCTCTATGGTGACGGTTGCCCCTTAGATAGCATTTATTGAATGAGGTAACAATCAATGGCAACAATTATCGGCATTGACCTGGGAACGACGAATTCCGTAGTCGCTGTGATGGAAGGCGGCGAGCCGGTCGTGATCCCCAGTTCGGAAGGGAGCCGTCTGTTTCCATCCGTGGTCGCCGTCAACCCCAAGACGGGCGAGCGGCTGGTTGGGCAGGTGGCCAAGCGTCAGGCGGTTATCAATCCGCAAAATACCATCTACTCGGTCAAGCGGTTCATGGGTCGCAAATTCAGCGATGTGGAAGTACAGCGCGCCATAGGCTACGTGCCGTATGAAGTGCGCGAGGCGACGAACGGCGATGTGCGTGTGCTCATGAACGGTCGCGAATATTCACCTCCCGAGATTTCGGCCATGATCTTGCAGAAAATCAAGACGGACGCCGAAGCATATCTGGGACAGACGGTAACTCAGGCCGTTATCACCGTGCCGGCTTACTTCAATGACAGCCAGCGCCAGGCCACCAAGGACGCGGGCAAGATTGCCGGCCTTGAGGTATTGCGCATTGTCAACGAGCCGACCGCTTCTTCGCTGGCTTACGGGTTGGGGAACAAGAAGGACGAGATGATCGCCGTCTATGACCTGGGCGGCGGCACGTTCGATATCTCCATCCTGGAGGTTGGCGACGGCGTGTTCGAGGTCAAGTCGACGAATGGTGATACGTTCCTGGGCGGCGACGACTTCGACCAGCGTATTATCGACTGGGCGGCCGATCAGTTCAAGATGCAGGAAGGGATCGACCTGCGCAACGACAAGCAGGCCTTGCAGCGTCTGAGGGAAGCGGCCGAGAAGGCCAAGGTTGAGTTGTCGACGACGATGCAGAGCGAGCTGAATCTGCCGTTTATTACCGCCGACGCAACCGGGCCGAAGCATCTGAACCTGACGTTGAGCCGCGCCAAGCTGGAGCAGCTGACGGAGGATCTGGTGCAGCGCTCCATCGAGCCGTGTCGCAAGGCATTGAAGGATGCCGGTCTGTCGACCGGGGGGATTACCGAGGTTATTCTGGTCGGCGGCATGACGCGCATGCCGGCCATCCAGGAAGCCGTGCGCAAGTTCTTCGCTCGCGAACCGCACAAGGGCGTTAACCCCGATGAGGTGGTGGCGCTGGGCGCGGCCATCCAGGCCGGCGTGTTGGGCGGTGATGTGAAGGAAGTCGTCTTGCTCGACGTGACCCCGCTGACGCTGGGCATCGAGACGTTGGGCGGCGTTGCCACGCCGTTGATTGAGCGCAATACGACCATCCCCACCAAGAAGAGTCAGGTGTTCTCGACCGCGGGCGACAGCCAGACGCAGGTGGAGATTCACGTGGTTCAGGGCGAGCGGCCGATGGCGGGCGATAACAAGAGCCTTGGCCGCTTCATCCTGGACGGTCTGCCGCCCGCGCCGCGTGGCGTGCCGCAAATCGAGGTGTCATTTGATATCGACGCCAACGGCATCCTGAATGTCAGCGCTCGTGACAAGGCCACGAACCGCCAGCAGGCCATGCAGATCATTCCTTCCAGCGGTTTGGCCAAGGATGAGATCGACCGCATGATGCGCGACGCCGAAAGCCACGCCGCGGATGACACACGACGCAAGCAGGAAGTGGAGGCTCGTAATGTGGCCGATTCGGCTGTCTATGGGGCCGAGAAATTCCTGCAGGACAACGGCGACAAGATCCCGGAATCGGATCGCACTGCGGTGCAGAGCCAGATCGACGCCGTAAAGTCAGCGATGGCCGGTGGCGACGTGAACGGCATGCAGCAATCGGCCGAGCGTTTGCAGCAAGCTCTGCAACAGGCCGGGACCGCGATGTACCAGGCGGGAGGCAACGGCGCAACGGCCGGAGCCGGTCCCGAGAGCGACCCCACGGATGGCGGCCAGTCTGACGAGGACGTGGTCGAAGGCGAGTTTAGCGACGCAAACTAGAGGTTCGGACCTGACAGGTGGGCAACCCACCTGTCAGGCCCATCTTGCAAGCCATGGCCGCAAAGCGCGATTATTACGAAGTTCTGGGTGTGTCCCGGTCGGTAACCAAAGAGGAACTGAAGAAACAGTACCGCAGTCTGGCGCGCCAGTATCACCCTGATGTGAACGGCAACGCGGACGCGGGCGAACGCTTCAAGGAGATCACCGAAGCCTACGAAGTGCTGTCGGATGACGACAAACGAGCGGCCTACGACCGGTTTGGGCATGCTGGCGTCGGTAGCAACGGCGGCGGCTTCGATCAGGGGTTTGGCGGCTTTGCCGACATATTCGAGGAGTTTTTCGGTTCGTTTGGTGGGGCGGGGGGCGCCACGCGTCGTCGGCGCCGAGGGCCGCGCCGCGGCGTGGATCTGCGCTACGATCTGACGATTACCTTCGAGGAAGCCGTCTTTGGCACGGAGCGGAACATAGAGTATCGCCGGGCGGAGGCGTGCCCCGTTTGTGCAGGCAGCGGCGCCGAACCCGGTTCGCGCCCGGTCACCTGCACAAGCTGTAACGGTTCGGGCGAGGTTCGTCGGGTTCAACAGTCGATTTTGGGGCAGTTTGTCAATGTCACCACTTGTCCTACGTGTAACGGCACCGGAGAGCTGATCCCCAACGTCTGCCGGGAATGCAATGGCCGCAAACAGGTGGACCGCACAGTGACGAAGAGCGTCAAAGTTCCGCCTGGGGTCGATAACGAGACCCAGATTCGCCTGACCGGCGAGGGTGGGATGGGCCTGGATGGCGGGCCGCCGGGCAATCTCTTTGTCGTGCTCAATGTTGCGCCGCACGACTATTTCCAGCGGCGTGGCGACGACATTGTCCTTGATCTTCAGATCAATATCTCGCAAGCGGCATTGGGCGACGAGATCATGGTGCCGACGGTCGATGGCGAGACGAAACTGACCATACCCCCGGGCACGCAATCCGGCCGTGTATTTCGCATGCGTAGCCTCGGCGTTCCGAAGCTGGATCGTAGCGGACGAGGGACCAACATGGGACGTGGCGATCAGGTTGTCATTATCAACGTAGCGATCCCCAAGAGCCTGTCGGCCGAACAACGGGAGTTATTCCAGCAGCTATCGCGTACGCTGGGCAAGGAAGTTGTCCCACAGAAGGATAAGGGGATACTTGGACAGCTGAAAGACGCGCTGGGTGAATTGTTCGGATAAGGAATACGATGTATTGGCTGGAAGTGAGTGTTAAGACAGATGGCGAGGGCGCCGAGGCCGTGGCGGAAGTGCTGCGGCCTTTTGCTTATCAGGAGAGCGTGGTTCTGGAGCAACTGGGCGACGAGTCGACGGCCGATCCCGACGCGCTGGAGCCGTTCGTCACGGTCAAGATATATGTGGCCGAGGACGACGACAGCCCGGCCCTGCGACGGCGCATTGAGGAGATTCTCTATCACCTGGGCAGGCTCTACCCGTTGCCGGAGCCGATATTTCGCGAATTGGCCGACGAGGATTGGGCCAACGCCTGGAAAGACCATTACCGTCCATTCCGTCTGGGTCGTCGCATCAGGATTCGCCCGGCCTGGCTGGCGGATGAACCTGACGCCGACGCTCAGGCGGATGATGTTATTCTGACGCTTGATCCGGGCATGGCCTTCGGCACGGGATTGCATCCGACGACGCAAGGCTGCCTGATGGCGCTGGAAGAGCACGTTGCTCCCGGCATGAACGTGCTGGACGCCGGCACAGGTTCGGGTATTCTGGCCATTGCCGCTGTGAAGCTGGGTGCGGCGGCCGTGGCCGCTTTCGACACGGACGCACTCGCCGTGCGTGCGACCGTCGAAAATGCCGAGCGAAACGGCGTGAACGCTTCTATTCAGGCATGGCGTGGGGAACTCGATAGCGCGCGCGGGGAGACCGGCCGCGATCAATGGGACATTGTCGTCGCCAATATCCTGGCGCCGGTTATTATTCAGTTATTGAGCGAAGATGGATTGTTGGGGCACGTAGCTCCTGGCGGCAAGCTCATTTTGAGCGGCATCATCCAGGAACAAGGCCCCGATGTGGAAGCAGCGCTGGCGACTGCCGGTGGCCGGATGCAACAAACGATCACCGCCGGGGATTGGGTGACTTTAATCGCGGGCCATCGTTAAAGCGCCGTGCGCGTTCCTCGATGGCCCGTCGATTGTTCACCCGGGTTCCAGGCGGAGGCAACCCCAAGAGAGTCAGCAGCGGATCAGGCTTCGGCGGCCGGGACGTTGCGGCGGTAACGGTAAGTGATGCGCCCGCGCTCCAGATCGTAGGGCGTCATCTCCACGCGTACGCGATCGCCCAGCAGAATGCGGATGTAATGCTTGCGCATTCTGCCGGAGAGATACGACAATACCCGATGACCGTTATCCAGCTCGACCATGAACTGCGTATTCGGCAGCAGTTCGATCACCGTGCCTTCAACCTCTAACTTATCTTCCTTATTAGCCATAACCTCTTAAATTCCTGATAAATAATGGCAAGAAAGGCCACTTAGGCGGCGCTTTTCCCTTCGCTCTCATCGGGGACGCGGCTATCGCCATCTCCCTCAACGACGGATTCGATGCGTTCCACGACTGCGGAAACTGCGTCTTCCACTGCTTCGACCGCATCGGACGCCGCATCCTGAACCCACTCGATCAGAGATTCGGCCGCTTCTCCGGTTTCTTCGGCCGCGTCACCAACGGCATCGGTCCCTTCTTCGACAACTTCGCGCGCCTCGTCAACGGCCTGCTCGGATGTTTCCTCAACAGTGTCAACCGTTTCGGCGGCCGCTTCCTCGGCCTGCTCGGCGCTTGCCTCGACCGCGTCCGCGGCTTCTTCCATGGTGCTGTCGGTGCTGTCTGTCGTCTCGGCGACTTCCTCGATGGCTTCGGCGCCGGTCTCCGGAAGTTCCTCGACCGTGGTCTCAATGGCCTCTGAGGTCTCAGCGACTGTCTCTTCGGCCGCGCTCTCGACGGCTTCGACTGCCTCGGCTCCGGTCTCTGCGGTCTCGGCCGTTTCTTCGGCATGATGGACCGGGCCGCGAGCGGCGGCGGCGGCCTCTTCTTCTTCGCGCCGTAGTGCCTCGGCCAGTTCTTTCTGGGCCATCCACTCGATCTGTTCCGTCGGCGTAACAGCCTTCAGACTGAGACCGATTCGCTGGCGCTTCTGATCGATGCTGACGATACGCAGCAGGTGGACTTCCCCTTCTTTAACGACTGCCCGCGGGTCCTCAACAGGGTTGCGGGAAAGCTGTGATACGTGGAGAAGACCTTCGACGCCCGGCTCGATTTCGGCGAATGCGCCGTAATCGAGAATTCGGGTAACTTTGCCTTCGATTAGCTGGTTTTGGGTGTAGCGTTGCGCCACGCTATCCCACGGGTTGGGTAGCAACTTTTTGCGGCTCAGGCTGATGCGGCCTGATTCCTGATCGACGCCCAGGACATAGACCTCGACCTCATCGCCCAGCTTGACCACTTCGCGCGGGTGGTCGATGCGGTGCCAGGAAAGCTCCGAGATATGTACCAGCCCGTCCGCGCCACCCAGGTCGACAAATGCGCCAAATTCGCGCATCCCGCTGATGCGCCCGGTACGGATTTCGCCCGGTTGCAGCGTTTCCATCAACTCGCCGCGCTTTTTCTCTTCCCATTCCTTTTGGGCTTCACGCTGGGACATGACAAGGCGGTGGCGCTGGCGATCGACCTCGATGATTTTGACGCCGATCATCTCGCCGCGCAGGCGCGCCAGGCGCTGTTGGCGGCGGCGCTCGCCCATGCCAGGGGTGACATCGCTCAGGTGCGAGATGGGCACAAAGCCGCGGATGCGGCCGTAGGGGACGATGACGCCACCCTTGTTATAGCCGATCACTTCACCCTCAACTATCTGCCCGCTGACCAACAAGGCTTCGGCCTCGATCCAGTCCTGATTCAATCGCGCCAGGTGGATGGACACGACGAGTGTCTCGGGTTCCTCCGTCTGGACGACGTAGACGGGCACTTCGTCGTTGACCTTCAGGGCGTCACGCTCCTCGGGTTCCAGCTTGGCAAGGTCAGATTGGGGCACAATTCCATCCCGCTTCAGACCCAGATCGATGATAAGTCCTTGCGGTGTGTTGGCAACAATCACGCCCACGCGTATATCGCCCGGTTGGGGCATGTCGTAGTCGTGCTGGTCCAGCAGATCTTCCAGAGAGTTCATCGATTCATCAGACATACATCCGTCCTAACAACAGCTTTCAGTTTGCAGGCACAGGTCAGGATAATAAAAAACTCGGTCCAGTTGCTGCATTAAATAACAGCAAGCGGCCGAGTTGCAGACGCCTAATTTACTCTGGACAATACCGGGCAACCGGCTATGCCCTGGGTACGAAGCTCAATTGAGTTGTAATTGGGAAACCCCCAGATTCACGCACGAGTCGCATCTTGTGTTTCCGACAATCTCTCTAAGCCGTCCGACCTACACCCACTCAGCCAACTCCTGATTATACTCATGCTTATCGTTGGTGTCAATCCGGGGGCAAGCCGGTGAAACGACGCGGCATCAGCCGGCGGCGATTTGGTTTCGGATAGCGCCGATCTCCTCGATGGCGCATTCGACCACATCGCCGGGGCGGAGGAACACCGGCGGTTTCATGGCAAAGCCAACGCCGCTGGGCGTTCCCGTGGCGATGATGTCGCCCGGCAATAGGGTCATCCCGCGTGAGAGGTGGCCGATGATCGCCGGGATGTCGAAGGTCATTGTTTCGCCGGCGCTGTCCTGGCGGAGTTCTCCGTTCACCCGGCAGGTGATGCGCAGGGCATAGGGATCGGGAACTGCATCGGCCGTGACGATCCATGGCCCCATCGGGCAACTTCCGTCGAGGCTTTTGCCCTTGAAGAACTGCTTGTGGAGCGTTTGCAGGTCGCGGGCCGTCACGTCGTTCAGCACGGTATAACCGAAAACGGCGGCCAGCGCTTCTTCGCGGCCGGCGTTCTTGATGCGGCGGCCGATGATGACGGCCAGCTCCGCTTCATAGTCGATCTGTTCCGACACGGCCGCGTCGAAAGGGATGTCGTCATAGGGGCCGTTGATGCAGGTAGTCGCCTTGGTGAAGATGACCGGATATTCAATGGTTTCTATTCTTTCGCCGCGGGCTTCATAGGATTCGCGGGTGTGCTCGGCGTAATTCTTGCCCACGCACATGACGTGGCGACGGGGGGTATGAATGGGCGCCAGCAGGCGCGCATCGGCCAGGGGGATGCCGGCCCCGGTAGCTGCCATAACGTGGCGCGCCTGGGTCAGACCGTCACTTCCCATATCAATCAGACTCACCATGTCTGGCGCGATCATGGACAAGTCGATGATGTGGTCATCGCGCAGACTGCCGATTGCAACTCGGCCTTCGTATTCAAAAGTCAGTAATTTCACAGGTTTCCTCGAAATATCGAAGGCGCTCACTCTTGAGGGGGTTTCCTCGAAGGTGGTCGTCACATCTCAACTTTGGAGCGCTCTCGTCCGGATATTATCTGGCTGGAATTGTCCGCGTTTTTAGTAATTGTTGAATAGAACAGATGTGTCAATTTGACGCTTGAGATACAATAGAGGGTATGGAAAACGGCCGCTTTGCCGAGGTTGTCGTCAATATTGAGACGGCGATCTCCGACGCCTACCATTATCATATTCCAGCCGACTTGCGCGAGGGATTGCGCCTGGGTCACATGGTGGAGGTGGAATTCGGCCGCCGCCTGGTGCAAGGGATCGTCGTGGGTTTTGCCGATACAGCCCCGGTCGAGGAGACAAAGCCGATCATCAGCCTCGTCGCGCCTGATCCGGTGCTTTGGCCGTGGCAGATCGAGTTGGCGCGCTGGCTCAGCCGGCGCTATCTCGCGCCGCTCAACGCCTGTTTCCGACTGCTGCTGCCTCCCGGCCTGACGCGCTGGGCCGACGCCGTCTATGACGTAAACCCTTACTGGGATGGACAGGGGCAACTGACCGATATGCAACGGCAACTGGTTTCAGTGTTGCGCGAGCACGGTGACCTGCGTGGCCGTCAAATTGCCCGGCGAGTCAAGGATAAGCGTTGGGCGGCGGCGGCTAACCAGCTCGTCAATCGCGGCATCCTGCGTCGTGCATCCGTGCTCGATCCGCCGCGCGTGCGACCCCAAGAGGTCAGGACGGCTGAATTGATCGCCGGTCCGGCGATCATCCGCGCCGCTATTCCCCGTCTGGGTCGGGCCGGCAAGGCGGCCGACATCCTCCATTATTTGGCCGAATCGGCCGATCCTCTGCCTGCCAGGGATGAACTCGTGGCGGCCACCGGCGCGACAAGCAAGCAACTGGAGGCGCTGGCAACGGAGGGACTGATTACGTTGTTGCCACCGGCCGAAGTTGTGACACCGGGTAATCCGGCGGACGCGTCGGCGGAGCTTGTTGCTCTGCTGCCTCGCCTGCCGCTTCCGCTGTCTGATTTGCCCCAGCCCGAGCGCCTGCCGGAATGGATAGCGGCCGGGTGGGTGCGGGTCGAAGCGCAGCCTGCGGCCGTCAGTCTGGCGGTGCCCACACGGCGCGTCATGGGCCACATCTTGCGCCATCGCCGGGCCGAGATCTACGGGCGCGTGCTCGATTATCTGGCCGACGAGGCGCGCGCCGTACCGCTGAGCGACGTCTACCGGGCCACGGGCGCGTCGCTGCGCCATCTGAAGCGGCTGGCCGAGCTTGAATTGGTACGGCTGGATGACGTTCATGTGTGGCGCGATTCGCTGGCCGACCGGGACTTTGCCCCGGCCGAGCCGCCGGAGCTGACCCTCGACCAGGCTCGCGTATGGGGACGGATCAAGGTGGCGATGATTGAAGCCGGCGCGGGAGAAGCCGAAACGCCGGATTGGGATGAGGAAGCGGGTGAGGATGAACTCCCCGGGGAGGCCGCGGAGCAGGACGGGATCGATCCGATGGATGCCGCCACCCCGTTCCTGTTGCACGGCGTCACCGGCAGCGGCAAGACGGAAATCTACATGCGGGCCATCGACTTTGCTCTTTCGCGCGGTCAGCGCGCGATCGTCCTGGTGCCGGAGATCGCTCTGACACCGCAGACCGTGCGCCGTTTTGCGGCCCGATTTCCCGGACGGGTAGCCGTGCTCCATAGCGCGCTCAGCGACGGCGAGCGATATGACACGTGGCGCCGCGCCCGCCGCGGGTTGTTCGATATTGCCATCGGGCCGCGAAGCGCGCTCTTTGCTCCGTTGCCCGATCTGGGCGTCATCATTGTCGACGAGGAGCACGACGGCAGCTATAAGCAGACCCCGCCCGTGCCCTCACCTTATTATCACGCCCGTGAGGCGGCCATCGCGCTGGCCGGCTTCACCGGCGCGTCGGTCATTTTGGGCAGCGCCACGCCTGACGTTGTGACCTATCACCGGGCGCGATCGGGCCGCTATCAGTTGCTGGAACTGCCCAAGCGCATCATGGGCCATCGCCGGCGAATCGAGGATCAGGCGCACCGATTGAACGTCCACAGCCGGTATGAGCCGCTTTCCGCAGGCGGGGAGGGCCAGGACATCATGCGGATGGACGATGCGCTGACGATCCCCTTGCCGCCGATCCAGGTAGTGGACATGCGCCAGGAGTTGCGCGCGGGCAATCGCTCCGTTTTCAGCCGCGCCCTGGACGCGGCCGTCACCGAGACGCTGGCTCGCGGTGAGCAATGCATCCTCTTTCTCAATCGACGGGGCACATCCACGTTTGTCAGTTGTCGCGACTGCGGTCACGTGATGCACTGCCCGCGCTGCGGCATCCCGTTAACTTATCACCAGCCGCGGATGATGCTCATCTGCCATCAGTGCGGCCGGCGCGAACCACACCCACAGACTTGCCCTAATTGCGGTTCGGAGCGCATACGCTATTTCGGGCTGGGCACCGAGCGGCTGGAAGAGATGGTGCGTGAACGGTGGCCGGGCGCGCGCCTCGTTCGCTGGGATCGGGACACCACCGGGGATGAGGGATCGCACGAGGCGCTGCTGGCCGGCTTCATCAATCGCGACTCCGATATCCTGGTCGGGACGCAAATGATCGCCAAGGGGCTGGATTTGCCGTTTGTGACGCTGGTGGGTGTCATCCTGGCTGATGTGGCGCTGGGGCTACCTGACTACAACACCGGCGAGCGCGTCTTTCAAGTGTTGGCTCAGGTGGCTGGTCGGGCCGGGCGGGGCTTGCTGGGCGGCCGCGTTGTCGTCCAGACCTATAATCCGGAGCATTATGCCATACGCGCCGCGGCCGACCACGACTACACAGGGTTTTATCTGGAGGAGATGCGCTTCCGAACGCAGCGCGCTCTGCCGCCGTTTCGCCGTATGGTGCGTCTGCTGATAAGCGAGCCGGTCAACGATCGGGCGGAACGGATGGCGAAAGACATGGCCCGCGTGCTCAATGCGGTTGTCCGGGAGCGAGCGTTGGCGGCCACCGATATATTAGGGCCGACGCCTGCTTTCTTCACGCGACTGGATGGCCGGTATCGCTGGCACATCGTCGCCCACACGCCTGACCCATATCGGCTGCTGGAAGACGTGCCCATTCCCAGGCCGTGGGTGGTCGATATTGACCCGGAGAGCACGTTGTGAGGAACGATAAACGACGAGCCACAGAGAATTCAGATCGCCCTTCGTAACTCGTCGTTCGTCTCTCGTAACTCCCATGTCCCCGCACGGAGTCGAACCGTGATCTATCGCTTAGGAGGCGATTGCTCTATCCTTTGAGCTACGAGGACCGATAGCTGGATTTTAACCAAATCGAATCGGGGTGACTACTTGACCGGCGTCGATATTTATCTTCCATTCTTTGTCTACGGCACGCTATTGCCCGGCGAGGCAAACTACGTCGTGTGGCGGGAGGCGATTGACGGGATGCGGCCTGCCACACTGAGCGGCGCGCGCCTGTATGACCTGGGGTGCTTTCCAATGGCGGTGGAGGATGCTGCGGGGGAAGTGCGCGGCATGGTTGCGTATGTTCGGCCGTCTTCCTATCAAGCTGCCCTCTCGCTGCTCGATGAACTGGAGGGTGTCGATCTGGGTTTGTCCCACGGGCCGGGTTTCCGGAGAGTGCGGCGTGTGGTGTGTCCGGCCGGGGGCGGCGGGGCGCTCGTTGCCTGGGTCTATCTGGGGAACAGGCTATACGTGGCCGGGCTAAGGCCTATTGGCCCGGACTGGAAATCCTATGGCCGACGCGGCCCGGGTTCCATGTAAATTGGTTGCCTTACGCGCCGATCTTTGTAGTATTACGTTACTATTCCCATTCCACTGCACACTGATAGTCCATAATACCCAAACGGGCTTGAAAGCGCCTCCGGGGCGGCCAATTATTTTCAACGGCAACGCATGATGGGCTTTGGTTTATCCGGCCTGATGATACGCATGCGTATAACATTGGAACTCGTTTCATGAAAAGAATAGGAATTTTGACGAGCGGCGGAGATGCCCCTGGAATGAATGCGGCATTGCGCGCCGTGGTGCGCACCGGCCTCAGCCGCGGGCTGGAAGTGCTGGCGATCTACGAAGGATACTCCGGCATGGTGGAAGGAGGGGAGCGCATTCGGCCGATGAGCTGGGGCGACGTCGGCGGCATTCTGCATCTGGGCGGGACGATCATCGGATCGGCGCGCTGCAAGGAGTTCCGCGAGCGAGCCGGCCGGTTGCGTGCGGCGCGAAACTTGATGCTCCATGGGATCGAGGGCCTGGTTGTTATCGGCGGCGACGGCAGCCTGACAGGCGCGGACATTCTGCATCGCGAATGGGACGGGCTGGTGCAGGAGTTGGTCGACACCGGGCAGGTGACAAAGAAAAGCGCCGGCCGCAACAAATCGCTGGCGGTCGTCGGCATCATCGGTTCAATCGACAACGACATGTTCGGCACCGATATGACCACCGGCGCGGACACGGCCCTGCATCGTATCATCGAGGCCACCGACGCCATCTCCAGTACGGCCGCCAGCCACCAGCGCAGCTTCGTCGTCGAGGTGATGGGGCGCAATTGCGGCTATCTGGCGTTGATGAGCGCCATGGCCTCCGGCGCGGATTGGGTGCTGATCCCTGAGTCACCGCCCGACGTGGACGACTGGGAAGCGAAGATGTGCGAGACGCTGCGCAAGGGTCGGCAGATGGGTCGGCGCGACAGCATGGTGATTATCGCCGAGGGCGCGCGTGACCGGGATGGTAAACCGATCACCGCCGAGCACGTCAAGAAAACGTTGGAGGAGCGGCTGGGCGAGGATACGCGCATCACCGCGCTTGGGCACGTCCAGCGCGGTGGCTCGCCCAGTGCTTATGATCGCAATTTGAGCACGCTACTCGGCGCGGAGGCAATCGAGGCGATTACCACGATGGATCCGGCGAGCGAGCCGTTGATCGTGGGCATGCAGGGCAACAAGCTGACGCGCACGCCGCTGAATATTGCCGTGGAAAAAACCAGGGCCGTCTCCGATGCCGTGGCCGCTAAGCAATTTGAAGAGGCTCTGGCGCTGCGGGGCAGATCCTTCAGCCGGGCGTTCAATATCGTGCGCACCATCGTACGCGCCTCGCCCCATCCTCCGGCCCCTGACCAGCGGCGCATGCGACTGGCCCTCATCCATGGGGGTGGTCCCGCGCCGGGCATGAACACCGCCGTTCGCGCTGCCGTGCGCATGGCTATCGATCGCGGGCACATCATCCTGGGCGTCCGCAACGCGTTCCGCGGTCTGATCAACGATGAGATCGCCGAGTTGAACTGGATGGACGTGAACGGCTGGGCCACTCGCGGTGGCTCGGAGTTGGGCACCAATCGTACTATTCCCAAAGGCCGGGATTTATACGCCGTTGCCCGCTCCCTTGAAGAACACCAGATTGACGGCATTCTCATGGTCGGCGGGTGGTCAGGCTATCAGTCGATACTGGAATTACACGGCCAGCGCGCCAACTATCCCGCCTTTGACATTCCCATGATCTGTCTGCCGGCGACCATCAACAATAACCTGCCGGGAACGGAGTTGAGCGTAGGCGCGGATACGGCTTTGAACAGCATCGTATCGGCCGTGGACAAGATCAAGCAGTCGGCCGTCGCTTCCCAGCGGGCGTTCATCGTTGAGGTCATGGGTTATTACTGTGGCTACCTGGCCCTGATGAGCGCGCTTGCCACCGGGGCCGAGCGCGTCTACTTGCATGAGGTGGGCGTCACAATGCACGATTTGGTGGCCGACGTGGAAGCGCTCCGTCAGGCGTTCCAGCACGGCAAGCGGCTGGGGCTGGTCATCCGCAACGAGATGGCGAACGAGGTATATACGACGAACTTCATGCGCTTGCTGTTTGAGGAGGAGGGCGGCCACCTGTTCGACGTCCGCCAGGCGATCCTCGGCCACATGCAGCAGGGGGGCACGCCTTCCCCGTTCGACCGCATCTTTGCCACCCGGCTGGCCGTTAACTGCATTGAATACCTGACGGCTCAAATTGGGCGTCGGGAAACGACCGGTGCATGCATCGGCCAGGTTAAGAGCGAAATCACGTATACACCACTGGAAGAAATTCCGCGGCTGATGGACTACGAACATAGCCGGCCGAAAAAGCAGTGGTGGATGGATCTTCGCCCGATTGCTCGCACGCTGGCCGTCGAGGAACACGCCATACGGGACGACAGCCGGCACGAATAGCCCGGCATTGACTGCAAATAAAGTCATTATCTTTATCACGAGGAGACTACGTATCATGAGAATCGGTATTTTAACAGGCGGCGGCGACGTGCCGGGCCTGAATCCCTGCATCAAGGCGGTCGTCAATCGGGCCGTTGACGCGGGCCACGAAGTAATCGGCATCCGGCGCGGTTGGGGCGGGTTGCTGCTCGTCGATCGCGACGATCCATCGACGATTGGAAAGTATGTGATACCGCTGGACAAGGCCGCCGTCCGCACCATCGACCGCACGGGCGGCACGATGCTCCACACCAGCCGCACCAACCCCGGCAAGGTGAAGCCGGACAGCGTGCCCGATTTTCTGAAAGACCCGGAGCATCCCGAGGCGGAAGCGGCCGACAGTTCCACGCGCGATTTCACCCCCCACGTGCTGAAAAACCTGGAATATCTGAAGATCGACCGCCTGATCCCGATCGGCGGCGACGACACCCTCAGCTATGGCGAGCGCCTGCATCGCGAAGGCTTCCCGGTGGTGGCCATTCCCAAGACGATGGACAACGACGTCCACGGCACGGATTACTGCATCGGTTTCAGCACGGCCGTCACTCGTAGCGTCCAGTTCATCCACCAGCTGCGCACGAGCGCCGGCTCCCACGAGCGCATTGCTGTAATCGAACTGTTCGGGCGGAACTCGGGCGAGACCAGTCTCATCAGCTCCTATCTGGCGGGAGTCGATCGGGCGCTTATCTCTGAGGTGCCGTTTGATCCCGAACGACTGGCCGATCTGGTGATGGCCGACAAGCGCGACAATCCCAGCAATTACGCGATGGTCACCGTTAGCGAAGGGGCGCACATGGTTGGCGGGAAGATCGTTGAATATGGCGAAACCGATGCCTATGGCCATCGAAAGCTCGGCGGAATTGGCGACATCACCGGCGAAGCGCTCAAGAAGCTGACCGGCGAAAACATCATCACCCAGAAAATCGCCTATCTGATGCGTTCCGGCGCGCCCGACGCGCTCGATCTCATGGTCGGCACGAACTATGCTCAATTGGCGGTGGACTTGATTGTCGGTGGGTCCAGCGGCCGTATGGTGGCCCTGCGCGATGGGGCCTACACGCACGTGGCGATGAGCGTAGTCACCAGTGGCGTGAAGCGCGTCGACGTCGATGAGTTGTATGACTCCCAAAACTACCGGCCAAAGGTGCGCCACGTATTGGGCAAGCCGATGTTCCTGTATTGATTCGGCATTGTCTTCGGAAACGACAGAAATGGCGCAGCATGTTTTGTGTTGCGCCATTTTGTTTTTGGCCGGGCCTCGAATCGGCGCGGCAACTTGTCTGATAGCTGACTAAGTTGTGATCTATGTCACTTGACGAGTTGGCAACCGGACACTTAGAATAGTTGTATCCTTCTGATTTGAACGTTCGTCCCTGAGCAATCAGGTATTTAGTTTTCAGTAACATTGTCAATGTACCGTTTCCAACGTTCACCCCTCTTGTTGTTGTTTATTCTTCTTGTTCTCTCCGCTCTCGCCTGTCAGGCAATATCCATTGGTCGGCCCAACAGCACGGAAAGCGCCTCAACCGGCGTTGCCGATCAGCAACTGGTCGAGCGGGCCGTGGCCACGGTGATGGCTCAGATGGCCGCACAGCCGGCCGATGCGACAACTTCCGTGCAACTTTCGCCGGTGAGTACCGACTTGGAAGAGACATTGATGGCGCTCTACGAGCGGGTCAATCCGTCCGTTGTGCATATATTTGTGCTGGACGAGCAATCCTTTGTGGCTGGGACGGGGAGCGGTTTTGTCTATGATGCCGCCGGTCATATTGTCACGAACAATCATGTGGTGACAGGCTCGGGAGGGCTGGAGGTCGTCTTTGTGGACGGCCAGCGGCGCGCGGCTCAGGTCGTTGGTACCGACGTGGATAGCGATCTCGCCGTCATCAAGGTGGAATCGCTGCCCGAGGGCGTGCAACCCCTGTTGTTGGGCGACTCAAACGGCGTCCGGGTGGGGCAGTTCGCCGTCGCTATCGGCAATCCGTTTGAGGAGGAAGGCTCGCTCTCGCTGGGCATTATCAGCGGATTGGGCCGGTCGCTGGCGTCGGATCGCATCGCGGAGGGCGGTGGTCGTTACTCATTGCCGCAAGTCATCCAGACCGATGCGGCCATCAACCCCGGCAATTCGGGTGGCCCGCTCCTGAACCTGGCGGGCGAGGTGATCGGCGTCAATAGCGCCATTCGCACCAGCACCGGCGCGAACTCGGGCGTCGGGTTTTCGATTCCGGTGAATGCCGTACACCGGGTCGTGCCCGCGCTCATCAGCGAGGGCGCATATCACTACCCCTATATCGGCATACGCATGACTCCCATCGATCTGGCGACCCAGCAGGAACTGGGTCTGCCGCAATCGAGCGGCATTTATATCACCGATGTGTCGCCGGGCAGCCCGGCGGCCGATGCGGGGCTGCGGGCCAGCGGATTTAACGACACCGTCGGCATTTTGCCGGGGGGTGATTTCATTATCGCCGTCGATGGCCGGCCGGTCGCCGAACCTGACGATCTGATCAGCTTTCTGGTGTTCGACGCCGCCGTCGGGCAGACTATTAACCTGACCGTTATCCGCGATGGCGAGCGGATAGAGGTGCCTCTGACCCTGGGCGAGCGCCCCTAGCCAACCGACCGCCGGGGCGAGAGGCATATTATTTACCGTGCCGGCTGTCATAGACCACCCGACAGCAGCGGCAATAGTGTAGATAGGAGGTAGGAATGTTTAGCCAGGAGCATATGCAGGAGCTGGTTAGTTATGAGAACAATGGCGACGGAGTCGTCAGCGTCTACCTCGATACCGACAGCTCCCAGCAATCTGTGGAAGCGATTAAACTAACCGCCAGAGGCCTCCTGAAAGAGGTCCAACCGCAACACGAGAAAGAGGCGCAAACGATCGAGCGCTATCTGGACCTTAGCTATGATTGGTCCAGGCCGGGTCTGGCGCTGTTCTGCGGCAAGGGCGGCGCATTCTTTCGGGCCTATCGATCGCCTGTGGCATTTCGAAACCGCATCCGCCTGAGCGCGCGTCCTTACGTCAAACCTCTTACGCATCTGCTGGATCATTACGCCCATTTCGGCGTTATCGTCATCGATCGAGTGAGCGCCCGGTTCTTTGAATACCATCTGGGTGAACTCCAGGCGTCCGACGCCTTTGTCGGGGAAGAAGTACGCAGGGTAAAGGACGGGGCCGGCTCTTCGGCCGTCGGTCGGCGAGGCGGCGCGGGCAGCAGCGGCCTCGGCGGCGGCAAGCACGAAGATGAGGTCGCCTTGCGCAATATGCGCGAATGCGCTGTTGCCGCCAATCAGTTCTTCGCCGAGCGCCCTATTCGTCGCCTGTTCCTGGGCGGCACAAGCGAAAACGTGGCCCAGTTCCGTGAGTTGTTGCCCAAGCAGTTGCAGAGCTGTCTCGTTGGTTCCTTTCCGATGGGCATCGACGCGAGTGAGCCGGAAGTGCGGCAGCGCGCGCTGAATCTGCTGCGCGAGGTGAATGTCGAACGCGAGACGAAACTGGTGGAGAAACTGGTATCGCTGAACGCGCGCGACGCGAACGCCGTCGTCGGGCTGGACGACACACTCCAGGCAGTATCCGACAAACGTGTGGAGACCCTGATTATTAGTGACGGGTTTCGCACGCCCGGCTATGTGCACCAGTCGTCCGGTTTTCTGGTTGCGAACCTGACGCGCAGCCCGCTGGCTGAGGCGGAACTGGCGGAGGTGGCCGACGTGGTCGAAGCTGCCGTGGCGCAGACCGTTGCCCAGGGTGGCCACGTGGAAGTGATCGCCGAAAACTCCCAACTGGAAAACGCCGGGCGCATCGGCGCGATCCTCCGTTATTGATGCGACTTTGAGCGAACGGGCGTGGCGCATGACTGTGCTACGCCCGTTCATTTTGCTTGAGGCTGAATCGTTTCGTGGAGCCATACGATGCGTTTGTGTGGGGTCTGTCGGCCGCCCCGCTTCATCCCGGTCCCGGGCTGTACAACCCGTACGGGGGCGCATCGGCCGCCGCCGCCATTCGGCGAGCCAACCTGGTGCTCTATCTGCGGCGGATGGCCGCTCGCGCGCCACGCCTGCTGCTCGTGGGCGAGGCCCCCGGCTATCGCGGTTGCCGTCTGACCGGTGTGCCGTTCACCAGCGAATTCGTTTTACTGACCGAGCCGACGCCGTTTGACTTGTTTGGCGAGGCGGCCGGGTTTCGTCTTGCGGGTGCACCCGGTGCGCCGAAGCGTGAGGCCACGGCTACTGTCTTTTGGCAAACTGTGATGGAATTGGAGAGGCCGCCTCTGCTCTGGAATGCCCTCCCGTTTCACCCGTTTCTGCCCGGGAACGAGCACACGAACCGGACGCCTTCGTTGGGCGAGCTTGCCACGGGGGAGAAGTTCATTGCCGAACTGCTGGTTGCTTTTCAAATCGACCGGATCGTCGCCGTGGGGCGGAAGGCGGCCGAAGCGATGTCACGATGGGGTATTTCGGCGGCGCGGGTGCGCCATCCGGGGCACGGCGGAAAGGATGCGTTCCGGCGAGAGTTGATCGGAGCGCTCGGCGCGGAGCCTATGGCTCCAGGGCCGTGAAGTAATCGCGGATGAGGCCCTCCAGTCTGACGGGAATGTTTCCCTGCCCCAACGCCTCGAAGGCCGCGCTCCGGTAGTCGCCGAACACCCGGTTATAGGGGATCAGTTGGCCGCCGGCGGTTTCCGGCGGCAGGGATGAAGGGCCGATGGCCGCAGGCTCGCAAGACTCGGAGTCGGTCAGGCATTGGGTCTCCAATCCTACAGCTTCCCCCTCGCCATTCAGCGGAACGGAATCGGGGACGAACACGTTCTCAACGTGGCCGCCGCCTTCCGTCGATGCGCCCGTGCCGGGTTGCGCGCCGCCGTTCCCTGTCGCCTCCCCTTCACCATTGGAGCCGCTACTCTCTCCGCTCTGTGCGGCGTTCTCTCCTCCGGCGTCGCCCGGCCCGGCGTCGTTGCCGGCCATCGCCTGTCGCGACTGGCCCAGCTGGTCGGCCGCCTGCGTCGCTTGTTCGGCCGCGGATGCGGTTGTGGCGCTTTCCGCCAGCATCGCGGCGGCCTCTTCCAGCGCCTCCCGGGCGGCCTCCGCATCGCCCGCTTCCAGCGCTTCGGCCGCACGCGCCAGCGACGCGGCCAACGTTTCGCCCGCCGTCGCCGAATCGGCCGCCGCAGCCAATTGCTGCGACAGTTCGGCGCGCGCCTCCGGGCTTAGTTCATTGAGGCTGTCGGCAAGGGACGTCGCCGCCATGGCCGCCTGCGCCGCGTCGTCCGCTTCCAGTGCCCGGGCTAACTCGGCCGCAGGCCCTTGCTCGCCGAGAGCGGCTCCCATCGCGTCGAGCGCCGGTATATCGAACTCGCGACTCAATTGTCGCAACTCCGCCTCGGCCCCCGACAACGCGGCCACGGCTTCCTCGCGGCCGACGTTCGGCTCGGCCAGCCTGGCTTGTGCATCGTCGAGCGGGCGGAGCAGTGTTTCGCGCTGCTGGGGGGTCAGAGCTTCGTTCGCGGCGATAGTCTCCGACAGATCAGCCAGAGCTGTCGCCTGCTCTTCAACCAGCGCGGCCACGGCCCGTTGCTCCAGCAGTACCGCTTCCATGGGATTCGGCAGCCAGAGGACGAAAGCCAGAAGCGCCGCCGCGCCCAGAGGCGCAAGCCAGTCGACGGGGCGGAATGCAAGCGGCAGCCCGCGGGCAGCATCCACTCCGCCGGCCGCTTCCAGCGCATCGCGCAACTGGCGCGCCGCAATCGCATCGTCGGCCAACAGGTCGCCCTGTGCGATCTCGACGGCCGTGATCATTCGTTCGCGTAGTCTAAATTGCCGGTCGGCGAAGCGCGCCTGGTCGGCGGTCGAGCGACGCCGCGCGAGGATTAGCAATGCCGCCAACGCGGTCATAACGACGGCGAGAAGGACGGCTATTTGCGCCAACTCATTACGGGTCAGCCAGGGTCTCGCCCGGCTGATGAGCGCCGCCGCCAGCCCCAGGGCCGGCCCGAGCAGAAGCCCCTGCGGTAGCCGGCGCAGCAATTCCGCGCGGCGCCGTCGGGCGTCCCACCGGCGCAAAACGCTCCGTAGTTCGTCGAAGCCGGTCGTCATACGTCACTAACCCGACGCACGCGGCGAACCGTGTCGGCGTACAGGGCGACGGCCGCGATGAGGTGGATGATGATGAACACCCACCAGGGTGAGAACACCCAGACAGTCCGGCCGTCGATAAGTTGTGAGTAGGCAAAGAGCGTGTCCTGTTGCAGCAGGAATAACTCACTGACGACAAGAGTCGCCGGCAGGTTGGTTGTTGCCAACGTCAGCCCACCGTAAACGAGGAGGATCTCGAAGAGCGGACCGCCCGCGGACGAACCGAACGGGACGCCCAGCACAAGCAACAAGAGCAATGCAAACAGCGGCAAGCCCAACAGCACAAGGAGCATCCCGGCAAACGTGGCCACGGTGGCGGCTATAGTGGAGCGCATCGCCGCCGAGCACCACAACCCGTAGAGGGCGTAGGTGACGGCGGCAACGAGAATCACAAGTTGTGACAGGACGAGTTCGACGGGGGAAAGGCCGCCCAGCAGGAAGGCGATGCTCTGGACGGGGATGGAAACCAGGACCAGGAGGAAGATATAGCTGAGCGCCGAAACGAGCTTGCCGAGCACAAGGTCGTGGGGCGAGAGAAGCGTGGTTTTCAGGATATCGAACGTCTGGCGCTCCCGTTCGCCGCTGATGGCCGCTGCGGTGAAGGCCGGGCCGATGAAAGCAACGAGAATGATCTGGACGCCCAGAACCGCGGCGAAAAGTCCCTTACCCACGGTGTAGCCCTGAGTACTGCCCGGGGACGACGAACCGGAGAGGTATGCCAGATAGACCAGCACGGCAACGCCGCCGAGCGCCAGCAAATAAAGCGTCAGAACGGCAAACGCGCGGTGTCCTCGCATTCGGCTGCGCAATTCCTTGACCACGACCGGGTTGCGGAACAGGTCTCGCCGGGCTGGACGAAGTGGGGAGGTTGTTTCCTGTGCCATATGTTGCCTAAATGGTAGCGTCCGCTCCGGCGCTGGAGCGCGGAACAGTATCGGCCGCCGCTCGCGTCACTTGCAAAAAAACATCTTCCAAATCGCCCTGTTCCTCGGTGAAGGAGAGGACAGGCAGGCCGCGAGCGATCATCCGGGCCAGCAGGCTGCTGAGGGCGGCGTCGTCGCCGTCGAAATCAAAATGCATCCGGTCTGGTGCGTCCGCCGCCGGAGTCGCCGAAATTACGTTCTCTTCAGCGCCCAGCCAGGTCAGAATATCGGACAGATCGACGGCCGCGCCGGGCACAAACCGCACGCTGACGAGGCGATGGGCGCGCAGGCGGCGCATCATCTCGGCGATATTGCCCGACGCGACCAGCCGGCCGTTCTCAATAATGCCGATGCTGGTGCAGATGTCGTCTACTTCGGAGAGGATGTGGGACGAGAAAAAGATGGTTTTGCCCATCCGTTGCAGTTCACGCAATAACTCGCGCATTTCAATTCGGGCGCGTGGGTCCAGACCGCTCGCAGGTTCGTCGAGGATGAGTATCTGGGGATCGTGCGTCAGTGTGCGGGCCAGGCAGAGGCGCTGTTTCATGCCGCGGCTGAGCGTTTCAACGTACACATCGCGCTTGTGCGCCAGATCGACCAACGCCAGCAAATCGTCGATCATCGTTGGGCGCTCGGCCGCCGGAACATGATAGCAGGCGGCGAAAAAGTCCAGATATTCCCAGACCTTCATGTCCTCGTAGACGCCGAAGAAGTCGGGCATGTAGCCGATGATCCGGCGTACCGCCTCGGGGTTCGACGTGACCGGGTAGCCCCCGATCCGCGCCTCGCCGGACGTGGGCCGGAGCAGGGTGGTCAGGATGCGCATCGTTGTCGTTTTTCCGGCGCCGTTGGGGCCGATGAAGCCGAAGACGGCCCCCTCCTCAATGGTCAGGGTCAGGCCGTCGACAGCGGTCAGACTGCCGTACCGTTTTGTCAGATCGTGTAGTTCAATAATGGCAGCCATGCGCTTTACTCGACAGGGACCTCCAGCAGGAGCAACGTGACGCCGGTTGGGGCCGAGGCTTCACCCGATACGGCCGCCTCCTGCAGAGCGCCCGGCAACCAGCCGGCAAGGGTGACGAGTTTCGTCGGATCGGACGCCGTCGTCGGATAGTCTCTGTAATGCGCCTGCAGCAATTGCCAACGCGGATAGGCTTCCGGATCGTTGAAGAAATCGGGCGTACCCAGGATCAGGCTCGGATCATTGAGAAGCGGATCCATGATCACGCTCCCGGTTGGGAAGAGCGGGTCGGGCGTTGGCGCGGCGGCGCCGACAGAGCCGGACAAGGTGAGATGTATACGTTCCTCCGCGCCGGGCGGCAGATCACCAAGGCCGACCTGTTCCTGCCCGTACAGAATCACCGCGTTTTCCAGCGTCACGTCCGAATCATTGCGAACCGTCACTTCGACGGCATTGCTCGCTTCGTCGCGCGTGGCCTGTGCGTAAACGGAGGGCCGCGGCAAATGAGCATCGACGATGAACGTAGCGATCTCGCCGGTGTCGGCGCGCGCGCCGCGTACCGCCACGTTACCCGCGCGCTCGACCGCCGTCAGGTTGCCGCCGGGAGTAAGCGCTCCAAAGCTTTCCTGAAGCGGGAAGACGCTGGAGTCATAGGGGAGGGTAAGATCGCGTTCGCCGCGCCGGGGCGAATAGAGACCGAGAACGGACTGCGCGCGCAATCGCTCGGCGTCGGCCGATCCGAAAGCAACCGACATGACGTTCAACGCGGCCCTGTTGCCGCGCGTGCTGAACCCGGTCAGGAAGGTAGCCGCGCTGAAGAGCAATACCAGCGCCGGGATCGTGACCCAGGCAAGCTCGCGCCGGTTGATTCGGCGAAGGATGATGAAGTTGATAGGGCCAATGACGATGACGTAGAGAAACAGGAAGAACAGCAATTGGCTCGCCGACGGAAGGCGCAAGCCGGGTATGACCGATGCGGCCTGGATTGCCGCGTAGCCGTCACGCATACCGCCGCCCCAGGGCGGGGTGTCGGGCGCACCCGACGCCAGGTGCCCCCATAGCCTGATGCCCCCCTCCCATCCGGCCAGCGGGGCCAGCTTCGGATCGAGAGCCAGGAATGTCACGCGCCCGCGGCCGAGCGCTTGCTCGGCCAACAGGATGTGTTCACCCTCGTTGATGAGCGCCTCCCCCGGCGAGAGAGCGTCCGTGGTGGTGAGGACGTAAGGCCCGGAAGCTGCCGGCGACGAACCGACGAACTCGCTGAGCGCAGGCAGAGCGTCGACCGTCGTCACGCCGGTGACGGCTACCGGCAACAGTTCGGCCACCCCGGCGGCCGTCTGTGGCCCACCCGGGCCGCCGGTGACGACCAGTTGGCCGCCGCTCTCGATCCAGGCGCGCATGGCCTCTTTCTGCCCGGCCGTCAGGCGGCTGGTATCGATGTCGTC
>JACDJB010000427.1_pt1 | contig 45971 bp, 43 predicted proteins | sample 7454121 | NCBI WGS metagenome assembly JACDJB01 (sample SAMN14253290, study PRJNA609438) | sludge metagenome | isolation source: sludge after 25d culture with pyrite | collected 2018-12-20 | reverse complement strand
CGGCTCATCGACAGCCTGCTGATACTGCCCGAACAGCTGGATGTGCAATTCATGCAAACCCTGGATCAACCGGAGGATCCCGCCATGTTGCAAGAACTCAGCAGCGTTGACCGATATCTGCTCAAGAAGGAAAAGGATGCCGGCCTGGAGGAAGGCCTGGAACAGGGTCTGGAACAGGGTCTGGAGCGCGGCCTGGAACAAGGCCTGGAACAGGGTCTGGAGCGCGGCCGAAGAGAAGGTCGGATGGAAGGCCGGCGGGCTGCTGCCACCAGCCTGCTGCAAGGTCAGCTCGAACACCGCTTTGGCACCATCCCGGAATGGGCGGCGGCGCGCATCGCCCAGGCGGATGCCGATACGCTGCAGGGCTGGGCGCTCAAGGTGCTCGATGCCCGGCAGATCGAGGACGTGTTCGAGCACCGGGCTGATAACATTTCTTGAACCCGCCAATGGCAATGGGCTTAAATCGGGCCAGGGTTCACCGCTACGGCTAGCCCCCGGCAAAAGCACGCGCAATCGCCGCCGTGACGGCCGAGCGCTCGCGCACCCAGGCCGGATCCGTTGATTTGGGCCAATTAGCCGTCTGCACGATCACCAGCTGCTGCGGCGTGTATACCCCGACATATTGCCCGTAGATACCAATCATGGCGGCCCCCAGCGAACCCAGCCAGAACTGGTAGCCGTAGCCAAAACCGGGGCCGGCCTCATCGATGCCAAAACCACGCGGCTGGCGCCGCGGATCGGTGGCCTGCAAAACATAATCGCGCGGCAGGATCTGCTGGCCCGCGCGCTGCCCGCCCTGCGCCACCAGCACGCCCAGGCGCGCAAAGTCACGCGCCCGCGCGATGAAGCCACCGCCGCAATATTCAACCCCGTCAGTGCCCACCAGCCAGGCGGCGGCACTTTCCGCGCCCAGCGGCGCCCATAGCCATTCCTGCGTGGCCTGCGCGATGGGCCGATCCAGCGCGCCAGCCAATACGTAGCACAACACCTGGGTGTCGCCCGTGGCGTATTTGAAGCGGCTGCCTTGCGGCGCTTCCTGCGCACGGCGGCGCGTCAGCACGGCGCTGGGCAGACCCGCGTTGCCGATGCCGAACAGGCCATTCCACAAATCGGCGACATCATCAGTACCGCTATAGGTCTCACGCCACTGCACACCGGATGCCATGTGCAGCAGGTTGCGCAGGGTAACCTTGGCGTAGGCGCTGTCGCGCAGAACGGGCGCATAGGTATCGACGGTATCGTCCAATGAGCGGATGTAGCCCTTGTCCAGCGCCAGGCCGATCATCAGGCTGGTGATGCTCTTGCTTACCGAGTACGACAGGAAACGGTCTTGCGCCGCGTGACCCGCGCCATAGCGCTCCAGCAGCAGCTGGCCATCCTTCACGACCACCAGGCTGGTGATGTTGCGCCGGGCCATGTAGTCGTCCAGGGTGTAGGTTCTGCCGTTGAAGGTATAGCTTACCGCCGGCATCTCGCGCGTGGCCGGCTGGAATTCCCATACCGGGCCGCTGCGCGCGATTGGGCGGTTGTTTTTGCCCTGAGTGGCGGAAACGGGTCGCTGGACGGCGGACGGCGGGTCTGCTGCTGTAGCACCCGCATTCTGCCCGGTGGTCACGCAACCGGACAGCGCCAGAACCATGCTGCAGACCACCACACCTGTTGCGATGCGCATGCCCGTCTCCTTGCGTGTTCTTGCGTTATCAAATCATAAAGACGAACGCAGGGCCGCACAAGAAAATTCACACCGGGTAGGGCGCTCAGGGCGGGGTCGGCGGGATCAGTGCGTCGAGCGCAGCCTGCAGCGAGCAGCGCAGCATTTCGCCATGCCCGTATTGCGGAAAGGTTTCGAACAGCAGCCGCACGCCCTGCGCCGCCATGCCGCCCACCATCTCCATCAGCACGGCCTGGGGATCGATGCTGGGGCGCTCCGGATGGGCGGCGGCCTCCACTTCGAACGGGGCCGGGCGGCTGCGCGTTTGGGTGCCGATCAGAATGGAGAGCTGCGCCCCCGCCAGCCGCGCCTTGTCGAGCGCGCGCCAGTGCGCCTGCAGCGCGCCATTGCGCCACCAGACCGACGGGTCACCGGCAAAGTAGCGCTGAAACAGGCCGGGGCGCTGCATCAGCGCGTACAGGACGAAAAGGCCACCGTAGGAATGTCCCCACAACACGCTGCGCGCGTCGTCCACGGGGGCACGCTGACGCACCAGGGGCAGGATGCGGTCGGCCAGCAGATCAAGGAAAACATCCGCGCCCCCGCCCACATGCCCCAGAACGACGGGGTGCGCGGGCGCGCCGCTGCGGCCGTACACGGGCGGCGTGTAATCATAGGCGCGCGCCACCGCGTCGGTGCGCGTCGGGACGTCGTGGCCCACGGCCACCAGCACCGCCGAGCCGTGGCGCGCCAGGACGGCCAGGTCTTCGCGCGTCAGGCTGTCCATGGCGGCGTTGCCGTCCAGCATGTACAGCACGGGATAAGTCACGCCGGGGGCGTGATGCCGGGGGATGGCCAGCTGGATCTTGTAGTGACGCCGGCCATCCGCGGACGCCAGCAAGTGGGTTTCAAAACGAAAGTATGCCGAGGGCTGCTCGGCGACGGTCACCCCCACCGGATCGCTGCCACGGCGTGGCGCCCCGCTGCCTGCGGCCAGGCACAGGCTGGACGCCATGCAGCACACGCCCAGCAGCAGCGCGCGTGATACCAGGGCGCGGCGCATCAGAACGCACTCGCCAGTTGCAGGTAGAACAGGCGCCCCGGTTGGTTATAGGTATAGGCGCCGGCGCCATAAATGTAATTGGGCGTGCCCAGATTGACACCAATGGCGTTGCCACGGCGGAAAATGCGCTTGTCGAACAGGTTGTCCACGCCCGCCGTCAGGGTCAGGTGCTTGCCGAAGCGGTATTGCGTGCTCAGGCCGACCAAGGCATATGGCGCGATCTCGTCCGTTGCGCTGCCCGTCAGGCGTTGGCCATAGTAGTCGTACTTGGGCCCTTGCTGCTTGCCGTACCAGGTCAGGCGCGCGCGCCAGGACCACTGCGGGTTGAGCTGCCAGTCCAGCGTACTGTTGACAGTGTAGGCGGGGATGGTGGACAGGTGCTCGCCTGTTTCCTTATTGCGCGATTCGATCATGTAGGTCAGGTTCGTGGACCACAACCAGCCGTCGGCAATCGGCCAGGTCACGTTGCCCTCCAGGCCCTGCACCACGGCGCGGCGCACGTTGGTCCACTGGAACACTTCGGCCAGGTTGCCGTTGCTGTCGATGAAATCGGCGACCGGCGTGCGCCCGGCCTCCACCTTGTTGCGGTAATCGTTGTGGAAGTAGGTCAGACTCAGCGCGCGCCCGTCCCCGTCGCGATACGCGAAGCCCAGCTCCTTGTTCAGGCTGGTTTCCGCCTTCAGGTCCGCATTTCCAAGCAAGAAGCAGCCCGGCTCGGCGCCTGCGCCCGTGTTGCCCCAGCAGCCGTTGCCGGCGCTGTACAGCACGTAGCCATCGTTGCTCTGGTACAAGTTGGGCGCCTTGAACGCCCGCGCAATGCCGGCCTTGATCGTCCAGGCATCGTTCACCAGGTAGGATGCGTTCAGCGAAGGGCTCCAATTGTTGCCGTGGATGCTGTGATGGTCGAAGCGCAGCCCCGGTGTCACGATCCAGTGGTCCCCCAGCATCATGTTGTTTTCCGCGAACAGCGAGTAGACGCTGGCCTGCGCGCGACGCTGATAGGCGAACGGCACGGCCGGCATCTTGCCGCCGGCCAGGTTGCGCGCCGACAGGTCCGATGCGCCGTCATTCAGCGTCTGGCGCATCCACTCCACGCCCACGGTGGCCATCTGGTCTACGCCGCTCCAGCTGAAGCGATGGTCGAACTCCGAATGCACCGTCCAGCTGCGCAAATCGATATCGCCGAAGCCGCCATCGCGGACATTGGGATTGTCCGGATCGTTGAACGCGCCTTCCGTGCCGCCCGCCAGCCCTTCCAGCAGGCGGGCATTGCGCGTACCTTCGTACTGCACATAGCTCAGGCTGTGCGTGTCCGGGCTCCACTCGCCCGTGTGCGTCAGCGCGTAGCTTTGCCGATACATCCGGTTCGTTTCGCTCCCCAGCGCGCGCGTCACCATGGCGTTGGTGTTGGTGTTCTGTGTGTCGCCCACGTAGATGTTGCCGTCGCGCCCGATATTGGCCTCGAAATCGATCTTGTGGCCCGCGACCGGGCGCCAGCTGAGCAGCCCCGACAGTTCGCGCGTCTTGCGCCCTTCCCGCCCGGCGGGGAAGGTGCCGGCATTGCCCCCGCCGCGCTGCGAGGCATGATCTTTGTTGATATCGGTGGCATCACCCTGGAAATTGGCCGCGCTGCCATATACGCGGAAACCCAGGCGGTCGGTCAGGGGCCCCGAAAGGCTGAAGGTCGAGCGCGTGGTCGCGCCCTCGTCGCCGTGCGCGGGAATGCTGGTATAGGCCGACAGCGATCCGTGCAGGCGGTCCGACGGCGGGGTCGTGACGATGTTCACTACCCCGCCCGCCGCGCCATTGCCATAGCGCGCCGCCGCCGGCCCGCGCAAGACTTCGATGCGGTCGATGATTTCCGGCGGCACCCAGTTGGCGTCGCCGCGCGAATCCCGCTCTCCGCGCCAGCCGAACCGGACGGCGTTGCGCGACGCGACCGGTTTGCCATCGATCAGAATGAGCGTGTTTTCCGGGCCCATGCCGCGAATGTCGATCTGGCGCTGGTTGCCGCGCTGCCCGCTGGAAGAGTTCCCGGTCAGGTTGACGCCCGGCATGGTCCGGATGATGTCCGCCACATCGCCGGCCGGCGGGGATTTCTCCAGCTCGTCGCGCGTGATGGTCGAGGCGCCCAGCGTCTGCTTCAGCGCGACGCCCGCCTTGACCACGACCCGGTCGAGCTGCACGACGTTTTCCTGGGCGCCCGCGCTGCTCCAGGCCAGCACCGTCAGGGCCAGCGCCACGGCCGACGGCGACACAGGCCCCGTGTGAGGATGAATCGACATGATGCACCTTTGAGGATCAGAAGAATCTCTGAATGCTAATACAAATGAGAACCATTTGCATTAGCGATTACAAATGTTTCATCCGAAAACAGGTGCTGCGATGGTGGGTGGCGGCTGTGGTCGTGGGCTGCTGCCGCTCAGCCCACCTCCACCGGCGTATCGCCAAAGTACTCCGCCGTGGTGGCGTCCATCAAGGGCTGGTCCAGACGGCCGGCGGCGCTGGCCAGCAACAGGCGCGCAACGATGTATTGCAGGCGCGCCTGCATCAGGTCCATGCGGGCCTGGAACAGCAGGTCTTGCGCGTCCAGCACGTCCACCATGGTGCGCGTGCCGCCCTCGAAGCCGCGCTGGGTCGCAACCAGGGCTTGTTCGCTGGAGCCCACGGCTTTCTTGAGGGCCGCGATGCGCTCTACCCCGCCGATGACGGCCTGGTACTGGCGCGTGACTTCCACCATCACTTCGTGGTGGGTGGCATCCAGCTCATGGCGGCTGCGCTCGCGATTATGGCGCGCCTGGTTGTATTGCGCCTGGGTGCGCCCCCCGGAAAAAATCGGCACGCTGGCCTGGATGCCCCAGGTGGTGCTGCGGCTTTTCTGGTCGCGCGTGGTGATGGTCTCGCCTTCAGTATGGCGTCGGGCGGCCACGGCTTCGACCGTCGGCAGGTGGCCCGCCAGGCTGCGCTGCACTTCGGTCTGCGCCACGCGCAGGTTCTGGAAGCCCGTGCGGATGTCGGCATTCTCGCCCAGGGCCAGCGTCATCCAGCCTTCCAGCGTTTCGGGCGCCAGCGCGCCGGGCACGAAATCCGCCTTCAGGCGAAACAGGCGCAGCGGCGTGCGGCCCACCATCTCTTGCAATTCTTCGACCGAGACCACGAGGGCGTCGCGCGCGGCGATCAGGTCGGCGCGTGAAATGTCGTGACGCGATTCGGCCTCACGGATTTCGGTGATCGTGCCTTCGCCCGCGTCGAAGCGGCGCTGGGCGGCCTTGACCATGGTGGCGTTGGCGGCCACGCGGTTGCGCGTGATGTTGATGTTCTCCACGTCCAGCAACACCTGGAAGTAGCGGTTGACCAGGCGGCTGGCGGTGTCATTGACCTGGGTGTCGAACACGGCCAGCGCGAGATCGGCACGCGCCTGGCCGCGCCGGTATTCCGCCACCCGGCCCCAATCGAACAAGGTCTGGCTCACGCGCACTTCGGCCACTTGCGAGGTGTAGCGCAAATCCTGGCGCACGGTGGTGCCGCCCAGGCCGGGCGAATCCAGCGTGCCGCGCACCTTGCTGCGGCTGGCCGAGGCGTTGATCTGCGGCAGCAGGCCGGCGCGGCCCATGGCGCGCTCGGCCTGGCCCGCTTCGCGCTGGCTGATGGCGGCCTGATACGAGGGATCATTATCCAGCGTGGCCACCCAGGCCTGCGCCAGGGAGAGGTCGCGGCGCGCGCGGGCATCCGGCGCCGCCGGGGTGGGCGCGGGCGCGGCTTCAGCATCCGTCGCCGCGCGATCGGCCGCCAGGCCCGCGGTCGGCAGGCCCAGCGCCACGGCCAGCAAAAGGGCGTGCCGGGCCGTCATCATTGCTCCCGGAAGGACTTGTGCACGCGGTCCAGGAAGGGCTTGAGCAGGTAGCTGAGCATGGTGCGCTCTCCGGTGCGGATCATGACCGACGCCGGCATGCCGGGGCGGATGAGGTTGTCGTGCAGCAGGTGGCGCCCGTCGGGCGAGACTTCCACCCGCGCCAGGTAATAGGGCATGCGCGTCATCTCGTCGGTGAGCCGGTCGCTGGACAGGGTCTTGACCTCACCCGGGATGCTGGGCGTTTGCGCATGGTTGAAGGCCGGGAAGGTGATCTCCACCGGCAGGCCGGTATGTACTTTGTCGATGGCCTGCACCGGTACCTGGGCCTCGACGATGAAGCTCTCGTCCAGGGGCACGACTTCCATCAGCGGCGTGCCCGGGCCGATGACGCCGCCCACGGTGTGTACGGAAATGTTCTGCACCACGCCGTCGATGGGCGAGGTGACGTCGGTGCGCTGCACGGTGTAGTCCAGCGCGGTCAGGCGCTCGTACAGCGAGGCGGTGTTCTTCTGCACTTCAGAGAGCTGGGATTCCACGTCTTTCTGGTAATCCTGCTTGCGCTGCACGATGCGCAGCTTGAGCTCTGAGATGGTGTTGCGGATGCGGCTGGCCTCGACCTGGTCGCTGGACAGCGCGGCCTTGAGCTGGGAGGCATCGCGCTCGAGCTCGAACATGCGGTTGCGCGGCAGATAGCCTTCTTTGGCGAGTTCGCGCACGCCGGAGAGTTCTTTCTCGATATAGTTGATCTGCGACTGGCGGTTCACGCGCACGCGGTCCAGCCCCTTGAGCTGTTCTTCCGCCCCGCGCAGGTTGTCGCGCAGGATGCCGATCTCGCCGTCGAGCGCATCCACGCGCGTGCGCTGCAGTTTTTCCTGGGCGGCGGAGGCGGTGAGGTAGCGCGGGTCGGTACCGAAGCGCGCGACCAGATCGGGGTCGAAGACGACGGCATCCGCGCCGTCGCGCTCGGCCAGCAGGCGCGCCTCCATGGCCTTGTAGGTGATGTATTCGGAACTGACCATGTCGCGCTCGGCTTCGGCGCGCGTGCGATTCAGGCGCAGCACCACCTGGCCTTGCGTGACGCGGTCGCCTTCGCGCACCAGGATTTCATCCACGATGCCGCCTTCCAGGTGCTGCACCACCTTGCGGTGGCCCGAGACCTGCACGGTGGCATTGGCGACCACGCCGGCATCCAGCGGCGCGAAGCCGGCCCACAGGGCGAACCCGCCAAAGCCGATGAGCAGGACGGCCAGGCCCCAGCGCAGCGGGCCGCGCGGGTTGGTGTCCACCCCGTCGTCGACCAGCATCTGGCCGGAAACATCGATGGTGGCAAGGTCCTGCCCCGACGCGCGAGGGGAAATCGGCAATGAACTCATGACATGCTATCTTTGGTTGGCGCCGGGCGGGCCTGCAGCCAGGCCGCGCCGTCTAGCGCATGGACACGATGCCCGGCCCGGCCGGGCGTGGCCCCGGCGCGCCGCCCGTGGCCACGGCACGCTGCTCTTTCTGCTGGGTAAGCGCCTTGAGCACTTCGCGCTGCGGCCCGAACATCGCTACGGTACCATCGCGCATGACCAGCAATTTGTCAACCACGCGCAGCACGCTCATGCGGTGCGTGATGAGGATGACCGTGGCGCCGCGCTGGCGCGCCTGCTGGATGGCCGTGACCAGGGCGGCCTCGCCCACTTCGTCCAGGTTGGAGTTGGGTTCGTCCAGCACGATGACGGCGGGCTCGCCATACAGCGCGCGCGCCAGGCCGATGCGCTGGGTTTGCCCGCCCGAAAGGGAAATGCCGCCATTGCCCAGGCGCGTATCGTAGCCGTTGGGCATGCGCAGAATCATGTCGTGCACGCCGGCAGCCTGGGCCGCCGCGATGACTTTCTGCGCATCCGTGGCGCCGAAGCGAGCGATGTTTTCCGCGACCGTGCCGTCGAACAGCTCGATATTCTGCGGCAGGTAGCCGATATGCGGGCCCAGCTCGTCCTTGGACCACTGGTAGACATCCGCGCCGTCGAGGCGCACGGTGCCGCCGCGCGCGGGCCACACGCCCACGAGCAGGCGGGCCAGGGTGGACTTGCCCGAGGCCGACGGCCCGATCACGCCCACCACCTCGCCGGCCGAAACCTCGAAGTTGATGTTCTTCAGGATGGGCACCTGGCTGCCCGGCGCGCCGGCGAAGACGTTTTCCAGCGCGATGTTGCCGCGCGGCGCGGGCAGGCTGAGCTGCGTGCCGCGCGGCGGCGCGCTGCTGAGCAGATCGTCCATGCGCCCGTAGGCGTCGCGCGCGGACAGCATCTGCTGCCAGCTGCCGATGACCTGTTCTACCGGCCCCAGCGCGCGGCCCATGAGGATGGAGCACACGATCATCATCCCCGCTGTGATGGTGCCGTCGATGACGAGCAGGGCGCCCGCGCCCAGGATGAGGGACTGCAGCGAGATGCGGATGAAGCGCGTGACGGTACTGAGCTTGGTGGAGCGGTCGGACGCGACGGTTTGCAATTGCAGGATGCGGCGGTGCTCGGCCAGCCAGCGTGCGCGCATGCCGGGCAGCATGCCCATGGCCTCGATGACTTCGGCGTTGCGCAGGTGGTTGTCGGCAAACGCGCCCGCGACCACCGACGCCTGGTTGGCCTCGGCCAGGGGCTTGCGCGTGGCCAGGTTGGTGATGAAGGCGAGCACGATGAGCACGACCGAGCCCACCAGCGTGATGATGCCCAGCAACGGGTGTACCAGGAAGGTGACGACGATGTAGACCGGCGTCCAGGGCGCGTCGAAAAAGGCGAACAGGGCGCGACCGGTGAGGAACTGGCGCACCGTGGTCATGTCGCGGATGGCCTGCGAGGGATTGCCCCCGCCGGCGCCGCGCTGCAGGTTGCGCTCGAACGCGGCGGTGAACACGCGCTGGTTCAGGCCCATGTCGAACTGGTTGCCCACGCGAATGAGCACGCTGGCGCGCGCGAATTCCAGCGCGCCGGAAAGCCCGTACAGGCCCACGGCCAGGATGGTGACCATGAGCAGCGTGGTTTCGTTGCTGCTCGCCAGCACGCGGTCATAGACCTGCAGCATGTACAGCGCAGGGGTGAGGCCGATGATGTTGATGACGCAACTGAATGCCGCCAGGCTAATGAAAATGCGGCGGAAGCGATGGATGGCTTCGCCCAGCTCGGTGCGACCGGATGGCTTCATGCGGGAACCTGGTTGGTGATCGCGGCAAGGGCGCTGGCCCCGCCGGCTTTTGGCGACCAGAAAGTATAGCACGCAGGCGTGCCGGCAAAGGCTTTCGGGGCCGGGCGCCGGGTTAAACTGTGGGCTCTTTTCATAGGCGGCATTGTAACTTCGGGACAGTCATCCATGCGAATTCTGGTAACAGGCGCTGCGGGCTTCATCGGCTCGGCGGTGCTGCGGCAGCTTCTGGGGCCCCAGGGTCAGACACTGGCGGGCGCCGCCTGTTCCGTGGCCAACCTGGACAGCCTCACCTACGCCGGCAATCTGGAGTCGCTGGGTGCGCTGCAGCACGCATCCGCTCACCATTTTTATCATGTTGATTTGTGCGATGCCGCAGCCGTGCATCACACGGTTCAAGAGTTCCGTCCCGACGCCATCATGCACCTGGCGGCCGAATCGCATGTCGATCGCTCGCTCGATGGCCCGCTGGCCTTCGTGCACACCAACGTCGTGGGCACCGCCAACCTGCTGGAAGCGGCACGCCAGTACTGGCAAGGTCTGCCGGATGCGCAGCGCGCGGCCTTTCGCTTTCACCACGTCTCCACCGACGAGGTCTATGGCGATCTGCACGGCAGCGAGGCCCTGTTCACCGAAACCACGCCCTACGCCCCCAGCTCGCCCTATTCCGCGTCCAAGGCCGGCTCCGACCACCTGGTGCGCGCCTGGCAGCGCAGCTTCGGCCTGCCCACCCTCATCACCAATTGCTCGAACAACTACGGCCCCTGCCAGTTCCCGGAAAAGCTCATCCCCCACATCATCCTCAGCGCACTGGCCGGCAAGCCGCTGCCCGTCTACGGCGACGGCGCCCAGGTGCGCGACTGGCTGCATGTGGACGACCACGCGCGCGCCCTGATCACCGTGCTGCGCCATGGCCGCCCTGGGGAGACCTATAACATCGGCGGCCATAACGAGAAGCGCAACATCGACGTGGTGCGCGGCATCTGCGGCCTGCTCGACGAGCTGGCGCCGCGCCGCGACGCCGCCGGCGAACCCCTGCCCTACGCATCGCTGATCGCATTCGTGCGCGATCGCCCCGGCCACGACCGGCGCTACGCCATCGACGCCGGCAAGATCGAACGCGAACTGGGCTGGACGCCCGAAGAAACCTTCGAGAGCGGCCTGCGCAAGACGGTGCAGTGGTATCTGGACAATCGCCGTTGGTGGGCGCGCGTGCTCAGCGGGGAATACCGCCTGGGCCGGCTGGGCACCGCAGGCGGCGCGGACGCGCGCAGCTGATGCCGCTTCTGCTTCTGCTGCTGGCGCTGATGCCGGCCACTATCATGACGAGCCAGAGCTGGCCCAGCCCCGTGTTCTACGCGGCCATGGCGGCCAGCCTGGCGGTGCTGGCGCGCGCGCCGCGCGACACCATCGGCGCACTCTGGCGCCGCTACCGCGGCCTGTTCGCCTGTATGGCGGCACCGGCGCTGGTAGCCTTGGCCGCCGGCCTGTGGCATGGTCGCGTATCGGGCGCCGACGTCGAGGCCGGCCTGCGGCTCGCGGTGGGCGCGGCCCTGGTCACGCTGGCGCTGCTGGCGCGTCCCGATGCGCGCGCGCCGCAAACCCTCTGGGGCTTTGCGCTGGCCGCCCTCGCCGCCGTCGCCACCATCGCCATCCTCGCCTGGCCCGACGGCCATCGCCCGGATACCAGCGCGATCTACAACGCGGTGGGCTACGGCAATCTGACGCTGCTGCTGGCCGTGCTGCTGGCCTTGTCGCTGCGGCTCACGCTCACGCGCCACAGCCGCGGCGAGCGCCTGCTGCGCGCCGCGCTGGCGCTGGCCACGCTGGCGGCCTTCGTGCTCACGCAGACCCGCTCGGGCTGGGTAGCGATGCCGGTCTTCGCCCTGATCGCCGCCAGCCTCGCCCTGCCCTCGACGCCCCCCGCCCAGGCGACGGCACCGTCGCCCGCACGCTGGCGCCTGTGGGTGCTGTCCGTGCTGATCATGGGGGCGCTGGCGGCGGTGTTCCTGAGCAACGACACGTTGCGCAGCCGCGCCGTGCTCGCCTACGACGAAACCCTGGCCTGCCGGGGCGCGCAGGCCACGGCCGACACCTCCATCTGCATTCGCCTGCAACTCTGGCACGCCGCCCTGCAGGCGGGTGCGCAGCACCCGTTCGCGGGCTTGGGCGACCGGCGCGCCTTCGGCCCTTATCTGCGCGACGAGGCCTTGCCGCGCGGCGTGGTCTCGCCCTTCGTGGCCGAGGGCTGGGGTGAACCGCATAATGACGTGCTGCTGGCGCTGGCCAGCTTCGGCCTGCCGGGCGCGCTGGCCCTGCTGCTGGCCTTCCTGGCGCCCGCCGCCGTCTTCGCACGCCGCATGGCGCGCCATCACCCGGCGGCGGTACGCACCGCCGCCGCCATGGGCCTGGCGCTATGCCTGGGCTTTCTGATTTTCGGGCTGACGGAAACCATGTTGCGCGGCATGCGCACCACGGCGTATTTTGCGCTGTGCTGCGGGCTGTTCCTGGCGCTGTCGGACCCGCTCAGGCGGCCCGCGCCGCCGGCGCCGCGCGCCCTGCCCGGCGCAGAAAGCGCAAAAACCAGTGCGCCATGATTTGATCGTGCACGGGCAGGAACAGGCTGCGCAGGCCGCCCTGCACGCGCAGTTCGGGAATCAGGCTGCCGCGGCGCATCAGCATCAGATCCGCCGCGTAGGCACGCGTGAATTCGGGGTGGCCCTGCAGGCCCAGCACCGTATCGCCCACCTGCATTAGGTAGTGGGGGCAAAACGGCGCGCCGGCCAGCACGCGCGCCGACTCGGGCAGCGTGTGAACCTGCTCGCGATGGCTGGCCAGTAACTGCAGGCGCTCGCCCGGCCAGGGTGACATCCAGGGCTCGCGCCCGGCCAACCGCGTTTCATAGATGCCCACGCCCCAGCCGTGATCATCCACGGCCACCGTGCCACCCAGCGCGCGTGCAAGCAGCTGATGGCCAAAGCAGATGCCCGCCAGCGGCTGCTGGCGACGCCATTGTTCGCGCACGAATTCCGACAGGGCATCGATCCAGGGCTCGTCATCATTCACGCTGTTCTTGGAACCACCGATGATCCAGGCGTCGGCCCGCGCGCGGGCGTCGGGCAGCGCACCCTTGTGGCAGGCCCAGACCTGGAAGCTCAGGCGCGCATCGGCCGCGCCCAGCCAGCGACACACCATGTCGCCATAATTGCCGTGCGCCGCTTGCAGCGGCCCGGCCACATCGTCACACTGCAAGACCCCGATCTTCATCAGACGCCGCGCCCCCTGTATACTTGAGCCTGGTTTTGATTCACCTTACTCCGGTAGCGTCACGATGCCCATTCTTTCCGTCTTCGTCAACCAAGACCCCAGTCCCGAACAAGCTACTCGCCTGCTGGAATCCACCAGCCAGGCCGTGGTCGACAGCGTCGGCGCACCTTTGTCCAACGTGCGCGTCACGCTGCACGCCACGCCGGCGCAACACGCCATCGTCGCGGGCGAACAAGGCCGGCTCACCGCCATCGTGCACGTCTACATGCTCCCGGGGCGCAGCGAAGCACAGCGCGAGGCCTTGCTAGCCTCCCTGAACGCGGCGGTACACACCAGCCTGGGCGTTTCCACCAAGGAAATCCGCGTGATGCTGCACGACATCGCCCTTGTGGACATGGGCATGGCCGACGGCATCAGCGCCAAGAAGGCCGGGCGTTAGGCCGGAGCCGCACATGGCGGCCGACGGGGCCGCCGCCAGCCAATCCGCACTCAGCCCGACAGAGATCCGAACCATCCTGTCGGGGCTGATGCTGGCGATTCTCCTGGGGGCGCTTGATCAGACCATCATCTCGGTGTCGCTGCCGCGCATGGCGACCGAGCTGGAAGGCGTCGGCCTGCTGGCCTGGGTCATCTCCGGCTACCTCATCGCGATGGCCGTCGCCACGCCCATCTACGGCAAACTGGGCGACATCTACGGGCGGCGCGCCGTGCTGTCCAGCGCCATCAGCCTGTTCCTGCTGGCCTCGGTGGCCTGCGCGCTGGCGCCCTCCATGCCCACTCTGGTGGCCGCGCGCATCGTACAGGGTCTGGGGGGCGGCGGTCTCATCTCCGTGGCGCAGGCCACCATCGCCGATGTCGTCTCGCCCCGCGAGCGCGGGCGCTACCAGGGCTATGTCAGCGGCACCTTTGCCATCGCCAGCGTGGCCGGGCCCGTGCTGGGCGGCGTGCTCACGCAATACCTGTCGTGGCGCTGGGTATTCTGGATCAACCTGCCCCTGGGCCTGCCCGCCCTGTGGGTCACGCGGCGCGCACTGGCCAGGCTGCGCCACCCCACGACCGCGCAGCGCGTCGATTACCTGGGCGCCGGCCTGCTGACCGTGGGCCTGACCGCCTTGCTGCTGGCCGTCACGCGCGCCGGCCAGGGTTTCGCCCTGCTGGACCACACCAATCTGCTCATGCTGGCCATCACCCTGGCAGCCTTGCTGGTATTCGTGGCCCACGCGCTGCGCACACCGGAACCCATCATCCCGCTGGGCCTGTTCCGCTTGCCGACGCTGACCTTGTCCTGCCTGGTCATTTTCATCGCCTTCGTCGAGCTGGTAGCCCTGACGGTGCTGGTGCCGCTGGAACTGCAGATGCTGACGGATGCCGGCCCTGACGGCGCTGCCCTGCGCCTGATCCCGCTGTCCCTGTCCGTGCCGGTCGGCGCCTACACCGGCGGGCGCCTCATGGCGCGCTGGGGGCGCTACAAGCATCTGCAATTGACGGGCGCGCTCATCATTCCCGTGGCCCTGCTGGCGCTGTCCTTCATCCCGCCGCAGGCGAATATCACCATGGGCCTGTGCCTGAGCGCCATCGGCTTCGGCATTGGCCTGCAGCTACCCAGCTCGACCGTGGCGGTGCAGAATGCGGTCGACCACCGCGATGTGGGCATTGCCACTGCAGTATCGGCCTTTGGCCGCTCGCTGGGCTCGGCAATGGGCATCGCGCTGCTGACCGCCTGGTTGTTGCTGCGCCTGAGCGCGGGCGCCGACGATGCCGGTCTGTCCGGCAACGCGGCCGACATCATCAACGCCCTCATGGGCCACAGCGCGCACGCCGCCGATGCGCTGGACCTGAGCGCCTTGGCCGGCGCGTCGGAACAGGCGTTTCGCAGCGTTTACCGCCTGGCCGCCCTGATTGCGCTGAGTTCGGTACTGTTTACCGCGGCGCTGCGCGACGAGGCGCTGGACGACCAGGCGCCACCGACGGCGCGGTAGGCGTGCGCCAATGCCGCGCCGGTACGGCCAACAGCGCTCAGCGCGACGGGTAGTGAAGCACGGCAGGCTGGCGTGTGAATGTGCGCCGGCCATTCTTGAAACCCATCAAGGTGGGCGTGATGCTGCGCAGCGCGTCCACGGCCGATGTTGCATCCACCAGCACAAAGTCAGCCGGGTTGCCAACGGCAATGCCATAGTTATCGCGCCGCATCAGGGCTGCAGAGCGCCGCGTGAACATGTCCCACAAGTCGTTCATGTCCTCGGGCATCCCGCGCTGCACGATATTTGCGTACAGGTTGCCTTGGCGGATCATCTGGCCATCGCCAAACGGGGTGAATGCGTTCAATATATTGTTTGAGCTGATCGAACAATTCACGCCCAGCTTCAGCAGCCGGTTCGCATCGACCACGCCGCGCCGGATATTGATTTCCTGGTCACGCCCCATCAGATACAGATCCGTGGATGGCAAGACGGTCAACGCCACCCCGACATCGGCCATGCGGCGCGCCATGACCTCCATGTCGGCAATTTCCATGGACGCCAGCTTGGTCACATGCCCGACGGCGACCCGACCGCCCCAGCCGTACTGCTCCGTCAAGTCGCAGATCAGCCGTGTGTCCAGGTGGGCGCCGGACGAGCCGGTATCCACGTGCATGTCGATATCGACGTCGTATTCGCGCGCAATGGCGAATATGCGCCGGATCTGGGCGGACGAATCCGAATCATAATTGGGCGCAGCACCGACGACCCGCGCACCGGATTTCAGCGCCTGAACAATCAGCGCCTCGGTTCCCGGATTGTTCAGGAGGCCCTCTTGCGGCATCACGCAGATTTCGATGTCGATGGCCCAGGCATATTCATCGATAAGCGCCTTCACGCCTTCGAACCCACGCATGCCGACCTTGGGATCGACCTCGACGTGTGTGCGCATGAGCGAGGTGCCATGTAAAATGCATTTCTCCAGCGTCTTGCTGGCTCGCTCATGCACATCCTCGACGCTGAACGTGTGCTTGATGGAGGACACGCGTTCCATTGCACCGTGGGGGAAGCGCTGCACTTCCGGGCCGCAACGATCGATGATGCACGATTTGTCGAGATGAATATGCGTTTCGACAAAACCGGGTGACACCAGCTTGCCTGCCACATCGAGCTGCTCGGTGGCCGCGCCTTTCAGGGCGGGAGAAATCTGCCCATACTTGCCATCGACCACGCCAATATCAACCAGTGCTTCCTCCGCCTTCATGCCGGGCAGCCGGGCATTGCGGACAATCAAATCAAAATCCAAATCAATCTCCTTGAGACATCACGGTGTAGAGCTCATGATTTATTTCTGTAACCAGCCTCATGAATTCTTCGGAAATACGAATCGCCTCATTCCGGGGACGGGGCAGTTTGATGTCGAACACTTTGTGAACCCTGCCCGGTCGCGCCGTCATGAGCACGACCTTGTCGGATAGAAAAACGGCTTCAGAAAGCGAGTGCGTCACGAATATCACGGTCTTGCGATAATGCTGCCAGATACGCAAGAGCTCGAACGCCATGCGATCGCGCGTGATTTCATCGAGCGCGGCAAACGGCTCATCCATCAGCAGCAATTCCGGATCCAGCGCCAGCGCACGGGCCAGCGCCGCGCGCTGCTGCATGCCCCCCGACAATTGATAGGGCAGTTTGTCGCCAAACCCTTCCAGCCCGACCAGAGCAAGCAAATCGGAAACATCGCGCAGCTTGCCGCCCTTGCCGCTGTTTTCCGACACCAGCCGCTGGAGCAGGCTGACGTTGGCCTTGATATGCAGCCAGGGCATCAGATTGGCCTGCTGAAATACCAGGCCAATCCGCCCCGCACGGCGAAGCTCAGCAGGCGGCACGCCACCGATGGTGACCCGACCCCGAGTCGGTGCCATGAGATCTGCGATGACTTTCAGAAGTGTGCTTTTACCGCAGCCCGATGGCCCTACGAGCGACACAAAAGAACCCCCCGGAATTTCCAGATTCACGGGCTCGAGGGCTTGTACCGCCATTGATGACCCATGGTCATAAATGACCTCGAGATCGGATATGAAAATTCCGGGTGTGTCCGAAGATGTCTCCTGCTGCGGTGCTGCCTGAACATTCGCCATTGCTGCGCTCATTTTGCCGGTGTCTTGATCAAATCGGCCAAGGTTTTGGCTTCGTCCATACCCTCGATGATTTCATTGGTATACATCTCCTGGGGCGTTGGTGTCCTTGCCAGATCACCCCCATCCGCCAGAAGAGCGATGGAAGACTTCCACTTCTCGTCGTTCATGACGCCAAAGCGATCCTTGTATTCCGGTACGTTGTAGATATCGAAGATGAGCTTGAGTTTCTTCGTCTCCAGCCCGAGCTCCCGATCGGGTGCTACGGCGATGACATCCTTGACGGCAGCCTCGGTATCATCGTGTGCGGCGATCAGCGCCTTCAACGTCGCGCGAACAAAACGCTTGACGAGATCAGGATCTTTCTTGAGCAAAGCGTCACTGGTGTAAATGACGGTTCCGTAGAACTTCACGCCATAGTCACGGATCGGCATGATATTGACCGGAAAGCCGCGCTCTTCAAGTGTCAGGGCCTGGCCGAAGGAATAGCCGAACAGTCCATCCACCTGCTCGGCGGCAAGCATCTGCACCTCCGAGCCCCGGGAAACCATGACCAGCTCGACATCCTTGCGGTTCAGTCCGCCGCTTTTCAGGACGGGGTCCAGCAATCCGGGCGTGAGGGCCTGGAACCAGGACAGCTTCTTGCCCTTCATCTTGGCAGGCTCATCGATGCCTGATTTTTTCAGGGTAATGACGGAATAAGGATTATCGGGCTGATCCGCCATCACCGCGACAATGGGAATTCCGCTCGCCCGCGCGCGTATGAACGAATCGGCATTGGTGACCCCGAACTGTTCCCGCCCGGTACCGATGAAAGCCTCTCCGAGCTGCCCGGACGCCGGCGGACGTATTTCTAGATCTATCCCTTCCGCATCATAGAAGCCTTGTTGAACGCCGGTGTAATAGGCTGCATGCATTGCCCAAGGGGTAAAGTTCAGGCGCATGATGACTTTGTCATTGGCCTGCGCACCGGTGCTGATGCCGGCCAGACCTGCCGCGAATGCGCATGCCGCAATCATATTGAACTTGAATATATTGCCGCTCCACTGTTTCATTTTGTTCACCTTTAAGGTTATGACACATCATGCCTGCGTATTGGAACCATTCAAATACGACCGCCACGATACTTTGTACTCAATCCAAGACATGAAGTTGAAGAACGCCGTTCCAATAATGGAAAGAACGATAATGGCGGCAAATGATCGCGCCGTATTGAAGTTGAAGCTCCCGGACAGCACCAGATACCCGAGGCCGTTTGACGCCGCCAGCCATTCCGCAACAATGGCACCCAGCACGGATAAGGTCGTCGCGATCCTCAGTCCGGCAAATATGTAGGGAATTGCGTATGGCAGGCGAAGCTTGAACAGCAGCTGGTGCTCGGTTGCGGCCACGGACCGGAATACATCCTGCAAGCCCCGGTCCACCTCCTTGAACCCCGCCATCGTATTGATGACGATGGGAAAAAATGCGATGGACACCACAACGAGCATTTTCGATCCCATTCCGGCACCGACCCAGACCAGAATCAGCGGGGCAATCGCAATTTTCGGCACGCTTTGCAGGCCGACAAAAATGGGCATGACGAGCCGCTCGAAGAGCGGGAACCGGATCATCAGCGCTGACAGGACCAATGCGAACACCACGGCGGAAAAATAGCCCGCGGCAATCGCCCCGATCGTGGACAAGGCGTGCATCTGTATCAGCGGCCACTCGTCCAGCATCAGAACCAGGATGTCGCTGGGCGTGGGCAGCAGGAATCGGGGGACGTCGAACAGGCGCACGCCCACTTCCCAGAACGCAATCAGGGCCGCGATCAGAAGGCTCGGCCCCCAGCGCTCTATCCTGCGTCGGGCGCGGCCTTGCGCCGGAGCCTGTTTCTCATCGGACGACGCCATCATTCGCCCTCCCCGACAATCCCGGCCTGCGCCAGCAGGGCATCCAGCAACACATTGCACCCGGTCGCCAGATGTTCGGGGCGCGCGTCTTCGAGCTCGTTATGGCTGATGCCGTCCTTGCACGGCACGAAAATCATCGCTGCGGGTGCCACTCCTGCCATGTAGACGGCATCGTGGCCGGCACCGCTGACGATATCCCGGGCCGGGTGGCCTCGGCCGGCTGCGGCATCGCGTACGGCCTGAATGAGTCCGGCGTCGAACGACGTCGGCGGGAAGTAATGGATTTGTTCGACGTTCACGTCGACATGGTGCTTTTGCGCAACCGCCGCGCACGTCGCGCGCCACTGCCTGTCCATCTCCGCCAGTACGGCGGCATCCGCATGCCGCAGATCCACGGTGAAGCTGACGGTACCCGGAATCACGTTGCGCGACCCCGGGTATATCTGCGCAACCCCAACCGTACCGCGGCCATTGGGTGCATGCGCATGAGCGACCTCGATCGCGGCCTGAATGCAAAACGTCGCCGCGTACAAGGCATCGCGCCGGATCTCCATCGGTGTTGGACCCGCATGCATCTCCATGCCGGTCACCGTCACGTCATACCAGCGTAGGCCCAACGATCCCGTGACTGCGCCGATGACCTTGTCTTCCCGCTCAAGAATAGGCCCCTGCTCGATGTGCGCTTCGAGATACGCGCCGATCGGGCGCGCGCCAACGGGCTGGGTGCCCGCGTAGCCCGTCGCCTGCAGCGCATCCCGCACGGATTCCCCATTCTGGTCGACGGTGTCCAGCGCCTTTTCGAGCGACACCTGACCGGCAAACACGCCGGAGCCCATCATGGCCGGCGCAAAGCGCGAACCCTCTTCGTTCGTCCAGATGGCCAGCTCCAGCGGTGAACGCGTGCGTACGCCGTGGTCCTGCAGGGTACGCATCACCTCGAGGCCGGCCAGAACGCCGAAACAGCCATCGAATTTTCCACCCGTCGGCTGCGTGTCGATATGACTCCCGGTCATGATCGGCGGCAAGGTGGAATCAAGCCCCGGGCGCCGCCCGAAAATATTGCCGATCCTGTCGACATGCACTGAAAGACCTGCGTCGCGCATCCATTGAACGACCAGATCCCGCCCCTGCGCATCCAGCGGCGTGAGGGCCAGGCGGCAGCTCCCGCCCTTGGGCGTCGCCCCGATGCGGGCCAGCTGCATGAGCGAAGACCAGAGTCTTTCGCCATCGATGGACAGATGCGGGGTCGGTGCGCCCGAAACAGTTTGATTCATATAATTAGCGCCTGAGTTAAGTTAAACATGTCAATGCTGGTGCCTGAGCACCGACGAAAACCTTCGGGAGACCCATCGATGAGCAGTCCGTCTCGAACACTCGCAATACTGGATTTGTTCACGCAGGAGAGGCCGGTCTGGAGCATTGAAGATGCGGCCGCGGCGCTGGGGTACACGCGCCCGACGGCATACCGGTATTTCAGGCAGCTCATCGTGGCCGGGCTCCTGCAAAAGACGGGCGCGGGCAAATATGCGCTGGGTGCGAGATTCATCCAGATCGACTACCAGATCCGACAATCCGATCCAGTCCTTCTGGCGAGTGTGCCCGTCATGGACGAACTCACGAAAACCCTGGGCCAAAGCGCCTTGCTGTCCAAAATGTTCGGCGATCATCTGATCAACATTCACCACACCGGCGGCCCGGAAGAAACGCTGCCGTTCCCTCACTCCCGCGGACGACCGCGCTCGCTGTTTCGGGGTGCGGCGCCAAAGTTGATGCTCTCTTTTCTGCCCCGCTCGACCCTGGTTCGCCTGTACGATACCTACCACGACGAGATCGAGCGTTGCGATTTGGGTAATTCGTGGGTTGCGTTCAGAAAACACCTGTCGAAAATCCGTAAGAGGCGGTTTTACTTTTCCATTGACGAAGTCGGTACAAACGTGGGGGGTGCCGCCGTGGTTGTGCAAAATGATGAAAAAGAGGTGGTAGCCACGCTGTCCATTGCCGGCCGAAGTACGGACCTCATGACACTGGGTGCAGAACGCGTCCAGGCTGCGCTTGAAAGCGCTGCGGAAGAAATACATTTGCGACTTGTCGCGTCACTGGCAGCAGGCAAGAAATCGTCTCCAGGTTAAATTTTTATCGTTAGATGAGATTTTTTAACGTTTACTGCATGAAATAATGCTTGAAGGTGGGCGCACTGTCAAGCAGTTTTCTTCATACATGGCTCACCGCGCGCAACCGCCGTGCACGCCAGACCGTGACATCACAAACAGACACAAATTTCCGGGCCATGCGCGAACCAACGGTGTTCGCCCAACAGCAATAGCCGAAGAAGACAATTGAAAGAAATTGCGGTCACTTAAATAAAATTAATCAGAATTCATGTTTGTTCACGCGTTGCGCGACCAATGCGCGAACACCAGAATGAGGTATTTCAACTCTTGGAAGGATCGCTGAAATGCCTGTCTGGACCCCATCACGAATCCTGGACTTGTACGCACTGCCGTTTTCCGATCTGATGTTTCGCGCGCAACAAGTCCATAGGGCGCATCACACTCCCAACGACATCGAGCGCGCCCAGTTGCTGTCCATCAAGACCGGCGGCTGTCCGGAAGATGGTGCATACTGCCCGCAATCCGCCCGCTACGATACCGGCGTGCCGCGCGACAAACTCATGGCTGTGGAGGCCGTGCGGGAGGCAGCGCAACGCGCCAAGGCGGCAGGCGCACAGCGCTTTTGCATGGGCGCCGCCTGGCGCTCTCCCAAGCCGCAGCAGCTACACGCCGTCACCGAGATGATTGCCGCCGTGAAGGACCTGGGGCTGGAAACCTGTGTGACGCTGGGCATGCTCAAGGATGGACAGGCCCAGGCCCTGCACGACGCAGGACTGGATTACTACAACCACAACCTGGACACCGCGCCGGAATTCTATGAACACATCATCACTACGCGCACTTACCAGGATCGCCTGGATACACTGCGCCAGGTCCGCAATGCCGGCATTCGTATCTGTTGCGGCGGAATTCTGGGCATGGGTGAAACCCGCGAACATCGCGCCGGCCTGATTGCACAGTTGGCAAGCCTTGACCCCTACCCTGAATCCGTCCCCATCAACCACCTGGTGAAAGTGGGCGGTACCCCCTTGGCCGGCGCACCGGAACTCGACCCTTTCGAATTCGTGCGCAGCGTTGCGGTCGCCCGCATCACCATGCCCAGAGCGAGAGTGCGCCTCTGCTGGCCGTGAAACCATGTCGGATACCATGCAGGCTCTGTGTTTCCTTGCCGGCGCAAACGCCATCTTTTGCGGTGACACACTGCTGACGACCAGCAACCCCGGGCACGCAAAGGATGAATCGCTGCTTGCCCGTCTTGGCATGCGCAGCACGGACCGCTGACAGCAGATCCATCCGTATTGATCATGAAATGATATCATCGACGATATCATCATATATAGGGAGCGCATAATCATGGCTAACACGCGCTCGAACAGAGCACGCCTGGACGCGAGGTACGTCCGACGCCTCGTACCTGGTGAAGATGGCGGGTATACGGCGAGCATTCACGAATTTCCTGGATGTATCGCAGAAGGCGATTCCGCAGAGGAAGCGCTTGAAAACCTGGAAAGCGTTGCCATCGACTGGATCGCGTCAGCACGTGAAGCCGGCTACCGAGTGTCGGATCCATTGGATTTCGGCGGGGCCAGCGGAAAGATCGCGCTTCGGATTCCCAAACATCTGCACCAGCTTGCATCGGAACGCGCTGCCCTGGAAGGAACCAGCCTCAATCAATTGATCGCTGTTGCCTTGGCCAGCTATCTTGGCCAGCACGATGCACGCCTCCCTTGAATTTCGCCTGGGCCTGTGCAATTATCACCTCGATTGCCGGACCAGCCTTCCTTCACAGCGGATCCCTCCATGACCCCCGATTTCACTGATAAAACTGTCCTCGTCACCGGCGGCAGCCGCGGCATCGGCCTGGCGTGCGTACAAGCGTTTGCAAATGCGGGTGCCACCGTGGCCAGCGCCGCGCGCCATGCGCACGACGGCAGCAAGCCCGGCGTCAACACCTATACGGCCGATCTTTCCGATGCGCAGCAAGCGCAAACGCTGGTCGATGCCGTGCAGCGCGACCTGGGCTCCATCGACATCCTCGTGAACTGCGCGGGAGCGGCCAGGCGCTATCCGGCCGCGACGCTCACGGCGCAGGACTGGGCCGATGCCATGAATGCCAAGTTCTTCCCCTATGTGCACGCCATGGATGCCGTGCTCGCGGGCATGCGCGAGCGGCGCTGCGGCGTTATCGTCAACATCATCGGTGTGGGCGGCAAGCACCCTGCACCCACCCATTTGCCGGGCGGTGCGGCCAATGCCGCCCTGATGCTGGCCACCAGCGGGCTGGCGGCCGCGTGGGCGGGCCACGGCATTCGCATCAACGGCATCAATCCCGGGCCCACGCAGACCGAGCGGGTGCAGGGGGCCTTGCAGGCCCAGGCCGAGGCGGCGGGAATCAGCGCCGAAGCGGCGCGCGCGCAAATGCTGGCGCGCATTCCCATGGGCCGCTTGGCCTTGCCCGAAGAAGTGGCGCACACGGTGCTGTTCCTGGCCTCGGACCAGGCGGCTTACGTGTCGGGTGCGCTCATTGCCATGGACGGCTGCGCCCACGCCTGCGTCGTATAGCGGCGCGCTCAGATAGCTGGGGCGGGGCCGGTCGACTCGCGCACGACCAGGGGGGTCGCGAGCATGCGCGGCGGCGGCAGCGGCGTCTTCTTTTCCAACACGTCGATCAGCACTTCGGCGGCGGCCGTGCCGATGTCGGCCGACGGGAAATGCACGGTGGTCAGCGCCGGGGTGACGAAAGCGGCGAAATCGCTGTCGTTGAAGCCGACGACGGAGACGTCGGCGGGAATGGCCACTCCCTGGTCGCGCAAGCAGGCCATGGCGCCCAGGGCCAGGTAATCGTTGCCGCACAGCAACGCGGTGAAACGACGGTCCGCGGGCAGCAGGCGTTCCACGGCCTTGTAGCCCGAGGCGAAGCCATAGTCCGCCGTCACGATGCGTTCGCGCGGCAGGCGGGCGCCGCTGGCGGCGATGGTTTCCAGGATGCCCTGATAGCGCTGGCGCGCGCGCAGGTTGCTGTCCAGCGCGCCGGTGATCAGGGCAAACTCGGTGTGCCCCAGGCCCAGCAGGTGCTGGACCGCCAGGCAGCCGCCGGCGTGGTTGTCGAAGCCGATGGCGCCGGGCTGTACGTAGGTGGAATCGGCCCAGATGGTGACCGTGGGCAGACCGTTCTTGGCCACGAGGTCGAACAGGCCGTCGGAGTAATCGCTGCCCAGCAGGACGACGCCATCCACGCCGCGTTCGATCAGGGTGCGCAGGGGCCGGGTGTCCGATTGTTCGGAAATGGGTGGCTGGGCCAGCAGCAGCGTGTAGTTGGCCTGGCCCAGGGCGCGGCGCAAGGCTTCCAGCGTGCCGGAAAACGCCGAAACGCCGATTTGCGCGACGACAGCGCCGATGCTGCGCGTACGCCGCGACACCAGGGCGCGCCCTACGCCCTGGGGCACATAGCCCAGCGCCCGCACGGCCGCATCCACGCGCGCACGCGTATCGGGGTCGACCATTTCCGGCCGATGCAAGGCCCGCGAAACGGTGCTGATGGAAACGCCCACCATGCGGGCCACGTCCTGGAGTGATGCCGCCACAAGCCTGCCTTTCTCTGTAGTGGTCTGTATCGGGGGATGCAAGCGCCGCGCAAGCCGGTGCCCGACGTGCTGCAGTATACGCCGGCCGCACCCGCGCCGACCGGGCGCGCGCCACCCGGGTCCGTTGTCATCCAGGCGTTGACGCGCTCATGCAAACGTTTGTATGATCGATTACCCTTCTTACTTTTACGAGACCGCAATGGATACGACGCCCGCAGGCTACGACACCATGACCACGCGCGAAGCAGTGGTCAAGACCCTGATTGAACTGGACGCGCAATACGTGTTCACCTTGCCCGGCCTGGGCGTCACCTGGATGCTGGGCGAGTTCTATGCCCACAAGAAGGATTTGCGCGTGGTGCTCACGCGCAGCGAGCAGGTGGCTTCCATCATGGCGCAGGTCGTGGGCAAGCTGACCGGCAAGCCGGGCGTCTACATGGGCCAGGGTCCATTTGCCAGCACGACGGGCGCCTTCGGCCTGCTGGAAGCCAGCTTCGCGGGCTCGCCCATGGTGGTGGTGACGGACACGTCCTGCTACGACGGCTTCGGCATGTATGGCGTCTATCAGACCATGACGGGCGATTACGGCGCGGCCGACGTGCGCAATGTGCTCAAGACCATGGCCAAGGCGACCTGGTATGTGACCGAACCCCATGAGGCGCCCTACGCCCTGCAGCAGGCCTGGAAGCAGGCGACGCTGCCACGCCAGGGGCCCACTGCGGTGGTGCTGAAATCCTCCATCATCAAGCGCGACATGACGCTGAACGCGCGCACGCAGCTCTATCCCGCCGCAGGCTATCTGGACGTGGCCCTGCCGCGCCCGGACGCGGATGCGATCGCGCGCCTGGCCACCCTGCTGGCGGGGGCGCAGCGTCCCGTGCTCATCGTCGGCAACGGCATGCAGAACCCGCGCGGCCGCGCCCAGGTCAAGGCCGTGGCCGAGCGCTTCGGCCTGGCCGTCGCCACCAGCTACAACGCCAAGGGCGTGGTGGACGAAACCTCGGCGATCGCCGTGGGCATGCTGGGCACCTGGGGCATGAAATCGGCCAACGAAGCCGTGCACGACGCGGATGTGCTGGTGGCGGTGGGGGCAAGCCTGGGGCCGGACTACCTGAAGTTTCGCGATCCCGACTTCATCCGTCCCGCCGAGCAGCGCATCGCCCAGATCGACATCGACCCGCGCAATGCGGGCTGGGTCTACCCCACCGAACTGTCGATCTGCGCCGACGGCGCCGACGCGCTGGAAGCGCTCATGGCGCACGACCTGGGCAGCGACCTGCGCCAGGCACGCCTGGACTGGATCGCCGGGGTGCAGGCGCGCCATCCCGTGCTCACCGATACGCCGCCCGCAGCCCCCGGCATGCTGGGCAATGGCGACATCATCCGCACGCTGGATGCCTTCCTCACGCCGGACGACCTGCTCACCCTGGATGCCGGCAGCAACCGCATCTGGGCCACCACCAGCCTGAAGATCCGCACGCCCGGCCAGCTTATCGTGCCCGGCGGCATCGGCGGCATGGGCTGGGGCACGCCGGCGGCCGCAGCGGCCAAGCTGGTGCATGGCGAGAAGAATGTCATCAGCCTGACCGGCGATGGCGGGCTGGCCATGACCATGAACGTGCTCTCCACCTGCGTGCAGGAAAACCTGCCCATTACCGTCGTCGTCGCCAACAATGCTGGCCTGGGCATGGTGCGCGACAACCTGGGCGAGCGCCGCATCGGCGTGGATTTCGCGCCCACGGACTTCGCCCGCATCGCACAGGGCATGGGCTGCGAAGGCGTGCGTGTGAACACCGTGCAGGACTTGCGCCAGGCCCTGGACGCGGCGCGCCACAGTGGCAGGACGACGGTCATCGACGTCGCCGTCGATCCGGCCTCCAGCCATGTCGGCGTGTCCGACTACTGATCGCGGAGCGTGCTCATGAAACCCGTAGCCATAGTGACAGGCGGTGCGCGCAACATCGGTCTGGCCATCGTGCGCCGCCTGACGGCAGATTATCAGGTGATGATCGCCGACCTCGTCGACCCGCCGGCCGGGCTGGCCGACGATGTCGTCACCGTTCGCACCGACATTTGCGACACGCAGGCCGTGCAGGCGCTGGTGGCGCGGGCCCTGGCGCGCGGCCCGCTGGGCGCCGTGGTGCATTCTGCCGCCATCACCGCACCCGCCGTGCCGGTGGAAGATCTGCCGGAAGACGAATGGCGCCGCATCATCGACGTCAACCTGACGGGCAGCTTCATTGTCTGCAAGGCGGTCATCGCGGCGCTGCGCGCGAGCGGCGGCAGCCTGGTTCTGCTCACCTCACGCGCCGGCAAGAGCGGCATGGTGCTGAACCAGCGTCAGAAGGGGGTCAAGGCGCACTACTGCGCCTCCAAGGCGGGGGTGATCTCGCTCACCAAATCACTGGCTTTCGAGCTGGCGCCCGACGTGCGGGTCAATGCCGTCGCGCCCGGCCCCATCGAAGGCGAGATGATCCCGCGCGATGCCTGGGAGCGCGTGGCGCAGCATGTGCCGCTGCGCCGCCTGGGCACGACGGCGGAAATCGCCGACGCCGTGCACTTCCTGCTCAGCCCCGCCGCCAGCTTCATCACCGGCCATGTGCTGGATGTGAATGGCGGCGTCCTGATGGATTGAACCAGCGGCCAGGCTGCGGCTATCGGCTCACTGCGGCTGGATGCCGGCGTGATCGATGGCCTGCTCCCAGAGCGCGGTCTCGGATTCGATGAATTTAACCACGGATGCGGGATCGCCCTTCTTGGGCGATGCACCCAGCGCATCGAGTTTCTCGATGATCTCGGGCGACTCCAGCATGTCGTTGATGGTCTTGTTCAAGGTGTCGACCACGGCCTGCGGCGTGCCCTTGGGGGCGAGCACACCAAACCAGCCCTGGGTCACGAAGCCCTTCAGCCCCGCTTCTTCCATGGTAGGCACGTCGGGCAGCGAAGGCGAACGCTCGGCCGAGGTGACGGCCAGCGCGCGCAGGTTGCCCGCGCGGATGAAGGACAGCGATGACGGCAGGTTGTCGATCATCATGTCCACCTCGCCGCCGATGAGAGCGGTGATGGCGGGCGCACTGCCCTTGTACGGGATGTGCTTCACGTCGATGCCGGCCATGAACTTGAGGATCTCGGACGACAGCTGGGCCGTGCTGCCCAAGCTGGGAGAGGAATAATTCAGCTCGCCCGGACGCGTCTTGGCGTAGTCTATGAAGGCCTGAACGCTATCGGCGGGCACGTCCTTGTTCACGGTCATGACGTTGGGAATGGTGGCGACCACGCTGATGGGCACCAGGTCTTCCGTGGGCGTGTTCTTGAAATCCTTGTACAGCATGCGGTTGATGATGAGGGTCTGCGGGGCGCCGATGACCAGGGTGTAGCCGTCGGGCTTGGCGCGCGAGACGTTCTCGATGCCGATGTTGCCGCCCGCGCCGCTCTTGTTCTCGACGATGAAGGTCTGGTTCAGCGCCTTGGACAGGTACTCGGCCGTGATGCGGCCGATGATGTCAGTGCTGCCCCCGGGCGGGAAAGGCACGACGACCCGGACGGTATGATCGGGATAGTTGCCGGCCGCCATGGCCGGCGCAAGAAACGCCGCCGAAAGAACGGTGCCAAGCACCAGTTTGGTGGTGAAACGCATTTTTCTGCCTCCACAGGATGAAAAAACCAATAGCCAGCCATCAGGATTTGGCGCGCATCTGTTTGCGCACGGTGAAGAACACCAGAACGACGCTGGCAAGAATGCAGGCGGCACTGATGGGGCTGTTCAGGAAAATGCCCAGGCCGCCACGCGACAGCAGCAGGGCACGACGAAAATTCTCTTCCAGCATGGGGCCGAGCACGAAGCCCAGCAACAGGGGCGCACCCTGGAAACCCAAGCTGATCAGAAAATACCCAAGAATGCCCAGCGCCAGCACCATGCCGACGTCGAACAAGGCGTTGTTGGCGCTATACACGCCGATGCAGATCAGGAACAGGATGACGGGGTAGATGATGCGGTACGGCACCGTCAGCAGTTTCACCCAGATCCGGATCAGCGGGATGTTCAGCAGCAACAGCAGGCCGTTGCCCAGCCAGAAACTCATGACCAGGCCCCAGAACAGCGCCGGCTGCTGCACCATCACCTGCGGCCCGGGCGTGATGTTGTGGATCATCAGCGCGCCCAGCATCAGGGCCATCGTGGCGTCGCCCGGAATGCCCAGCGTGAGCGTGGGAATGAAGGCGGTGATGTCGGCGGCGCTGTTGGCCGACTCGGCGCCCGACACGGTTTCCATGGCGCCGTTGCCAAAGCGCGAGGGATTCTTGGCGAGCTTTTTCTCCAGCGCGTAGGATAGAAAGGACGCCAGCGTGCCGCCCGTACCCGGCAGGGCGCCGAAGAAAGACCCCAGCCCCGCCCCGCGCACGGCGGGGCCGACGGATTGCCGCACTTCCCTGCGGCTGGGCCGCAGCGCGCGCCGCCCCACGTCCGCACCGGCGACCAGGCTGCCCCCTTCCAGCACGCCCACATTGCGCAGAATGTCGACGACGCCGAACAAAGCCATGGCCAGCGCTACCAGGGAAATGCCGTCCTGCAGGCTCACGAGGCCGAAATCGAAACGGGACACCCCGCTGTTGACGTCGATGCCGACCACGCCGCAGAACAGGCCGATGACGACGGACGCCACCGCCTTGAGCGGCGAGCCCGTGCCCAGCATGGAGGCCGCGATCAGGGCCAGCAGCATGAGCGAGAAATAATCCGGCGCGCCAAAGCTGAAGGCAACGCGCGTCACCAGCGGGCTGAACAGCGTCATGGCCACGATGCCGATGCACACGCCGAAAAAGGACGCGAACATGGCCACGAAAATGGCTGGCCCCGCCCGGCCCTGGCGCGCGAGCGGGTGGCCGTCCAGACAGATGACGGCGTGCTGCACCGTGCCCGGCAGATTGAGCAAAATGGCGGTAGTCGCGCCCCCGAAGCTGGTGCCGTAGTAAATGCCCGCCAGCATGGTGAGCGAAGTCACCGGCTCCAGGCCATACGTGACCGGCAGCAGCATGGACAAGGCCGCCAGCGCGCCGATGCCGGGCAGGACGCCGATGACGTTGCCGATGAACACGCCAATGAAGCAGAACAGCACGTTGTGCCATTGAAAGGCCGTGCTAATGCCGAGCATGAGATTCTCAAGCATGCCTCATCCCCAGACGAACAGCCCGAATTGCAGGCCCAGGCCGTAGTGGAACACCGCCACGGCCAGCGCCGTGACCACGGCGGCCAGCAGCAGGCTCTGGCGCAAGGTGTTGCGCCGGTCGGCCCGCGCGGCGATGGCCAATGTCAGAAAAGTGGCCGGCACCAGCCCGCCGTACTGGCCGACGACGATGAAGACGACGACGGCGGCCAGGATCAGCAGCTTCGCGCGCCAGCTGCTGGCGCGATCCGTGACCGCCGGCCTCGCCTCGGGCGCGGCTTGCGGCGCACGCCGTTCGGCAAGAAACAGGCCCACGCCCAGCAGTACCAGGATCACGCTCAGCACCAGCGGGAAAAACCCGGGTCCGACGTCGTCCATCCGCCCCAGGCCATAGCGAAAACTGAGCGCTGCCGCGACGAGTCCAACCACGACCAGAAAGAGCGCGCCACGATGATCTGCGGTGTGAGCAGTACTCATGTCAGGGCTCCAAAAGGAATCTGAAATTCATCATACAAACGTTTGCAATACAAACACAAGCCGTTTTCGGGAAAACCCGTATACATGTATCGATTATTTGCTGCATGACGGGTTTATTGCGCTAAATCAAACCCTGGCATGCATTCATGGACTAGTGCGACGTCGATCAGAAAAATGAATAACGCTTGCAAGTGCCGGAATTCACACGGCCCGGCCGGCGCACCCGCTGCGCCGCGATCACCGCCCTGCGCCAGTACCGGAAAACGGCAAGGCCACCCCGATGAGGACGAACAGGGCGCCACACACCTGGTTGAAGCGCCGGCCGCTGCGCTCCAGTCCGGCGCGCACGCGCTGCGCCAGGCCGGCAATGACGAACTCGGTGACGATTTCGATCGATACGAAAGTGGCCGCCATGACGACGAACTGGGGCCAGACGGCGCGCGTCGGATCGATGAACTGGCTCAGGAAGGCGCCGAAAAACAAAATGGCCTTGGGGTTGGAAATGGCGGCCAACAGCCCGCGCCGGAACAGCACGCGCCCGGCCGGCAGGCGCTGCTGGCGCGGCAGCACCAGCCGCACGGGTGGCGCCCGCCAGACCTGCACGCCGAGCCAGACCAGATACGCGCCCCCCAGCCACTTCATGACTACCAGCACCTGGCTGGACGCCTGCAGCACGGCGCCGATGCCGGCGACCGAGAGCGCGATCACGGCGGTGAAACCCAGCGCCCCGCCCAGCACCATGAAGGCCGTCTTGCGCATCCCGTACAATGCGCCACTGGTCAGCGCCAGCAGGCTGTTTGGGCCGGGCGTGAGGGACAGCAGAATTGCCGCAACCAGGTACACCAGCCAGGTATCGAGCGCCATGAAAAACCAGGAACAAAGCGATGAAGGGGTAATAAATTGTAGCTCAGCCGCAGGGCGGGCAACCCCGCCTCGGTATAACCCCCATTGCACCGATGCAGCGACGGGGGTTACCGTGACGCTTCGCCAGATCTGGCGAAATTCCGTTTACGGTCTTTCCCCGTATCACCCCAACATTCAAGGATAGCGGCAATGTCCAAACGCAAAACAATTCCCGCCGCGCTGATGCGCGGTCTGGTGGCATCCACTTTCTGCGGGCTGGTGGCGCTGAGCGGCCCTGCGCTGGCCGGCAAGCAAGACAATGTTCTGCGCTTTGCCTACGACCAGGCACCGGAAAGCGTAGACCCTTTCTTCAACAACGTGCGCATCGGCGTCATCATTGGCGCCAACGTCTGGGATACGCTCATCTATCGCGATCCCGACACGAACGAATACAGCGGCCTGCTGGCCAAGCGCTGGGAGCAGATCGATGACAAGACCATCGAGTTCGAGCTGCGCGAAGGCGTCAAGTTCCACAACGGCGAAGAGTTCGACGCCGACTCGGCCGTCTATACGCTGAACTTCATCGCCAACGCCGACAACAAGGTCACGACCCAGCAAAACGTCAACTGGATCGAAAAGGCAGAGAAGCTGGACAAGTACCGCATTCGCCTGACCACCAAGGAAATCTTCCCGGCCGCCATCGAATACCTGGCCGGCCCCGTGGTCATGCACCCCGCCAAGTACTACCAGGAAGTCGGCCCCAAGGGCATGAACGCCAAGCCCGTGGGCAGCGGCCCGTACAAGGTGACGGAATACCAGCCGGGCAAATCCATCTCGCTGGAGCGCAACAAGGATTACTTTGCCGATTCGCCCAAGGCCGGCGCCAAGATCGACAAGATCGAGATCCGCTTCATCCCCGATCGCCAGACCCAGATGGCCGAAGCACTTTCGGGCGGCATGGATTTCATCATGCACGTGCCCAAGGACCAGGCCGAACAGGCCGGCCAGGTGCCCCACCTGCAGGTCGTGAGCGGCGAAACCATGCGCATCTCGCTGCTGCTGCTCAACATCCAGGATGGCTCGCCCGCGCCCCAGCTCAAGGACATCCGCGTGCGCAAGGCCCTGATTCACGGCATCGACCGCGAATCCATCACCAAGAACATCGTCGGCGCGGGTTCACGCGTGCTGAACACGATGTGCTTCCCGTCGCAGTTCGGCTGCACGGACGAGGGCGCGCCGGTCTATGACTATGATCCCGAGCTGAGCCGCAAGCTGCTCGCCGAAGCCGGCTACAAAGACGGCTTCGACATCGAGATCGTCGCCTACCGCGAGCGCAACCAGGTCGAAGCCATGATCGGCAACCTGAAAACCATTGGCGTGAACGCCAAGCTCAACTTCCTGCAGTACGCGGCCATGCGCGAACAGAACCGCGCCAACAAGTCGGCCATCAGCAACCAGACCTGGGGCTCGTTCTCGGTAAACGACGTCTCGGCCTCCACGCCGGTGTTCTTCGGCGGCCTGAATGACGACATGACGCACGACAAGGAAGTGATCGCCGCGCTGGACAAGGGCAACAACTCGGTGGATCCGGACGTGCGCAAGGCCTCCTACAAGCAGGCGCTCACGCGCATTGCCGAAGAAGCCTATGGCGTGCCCCTATGGTCGCTGCCGGTTTATTATGTCGCCAGTGCGGATCTGGACTTTGCCGCGTACCCGGACGAACTGGTCCGTTTCTGGAGGATGGGCTGGAAATAAACCCGCTCAAGGCCTGAACCATGCTTCAATTCATCCTGCGACGCCTCGCCCTGGCCGTACTGGTGGGGCTCACGGTATCCGTCATTGCCTTTCTGCTTCTGCGCCTCTCGGGTGACCCGGCCATCGCCATCGCCGGCGAGGGCGCGCGTGAAGCGGACATCGAACTCATCCGCGTCACCTACGGGTTCGACAAGCCCCTGCCCGTGCAGTACGTGAGCTGGCTGGGGCAGATACTTCAGGGTGATTTTGGCGATTCCATCTACTTCAGCGCCCCCGCCGGCCCGCTTATCTTCGCCAAGCTCCAGACCACGCTGATTCTGGGGGTTGCGGCGCTGGCGGTCGCGCTGGCCCTGTCCATTCCGCTGGGCGTGCTGGCGGCGATCTACAGGAATAGCTGGATCGACCGCCTGTGCCTGGCCATCGCAGTGGTGGGCCAGGCCTTGCCCAACTTCTTTTTTGCGCTGCTGCTGATCATGCTGTTCTCGATCAAGCTGCGCTGGCTGCCCGTGTCCGGCAGCAGTACCTGGCAACACTTCGTCATGCCGGCCATCGCGCTGGGCTATTACATCGCGCCACCCTTCATGCGCCTGATCCGCGCCGGCATGGTGGAAGTGCTGGAAGCGGACTACATCCGCACGGCGCGCGCCAAGGGCCTGCCCTCGGGCAAGGTCATCTTCAAGCACGCGCTGCGCAATGCCATCATTCCAGTGGTGGCGCTCACGGCCGTGCAGCTGGGTTACCTGCTGGGCGGCTCGGTTGTGGCGGAAACCATTTTCGCCCTGGACGGCCTGGGTTACCTGGCCTATCAAAGCATCACCTTCAAGGATTTTCCCGTCATGCAGCTGATCGTTTTGCTGCTCTCCGTCATCTACGTCACGCTGACGCTCGCCTCCGACATCGCCAACGCCTGGCTTGATCCACGTATCCGGGTGAGCCAGGGATGAGCACGCCAACCAACACCATTGCGGCGCCTGCGGCGTCCGCCGCGCCGTCGCGCGCCCATAATTTCTGGCGCCGTGCGCGCAAGAACAAGGCCTTCACGGTGGGCATGGGCATTCTGCTCTTCATCACCCTGCTGGCCCTGCTCGCGCCCTGGATCTCGCCCCACGATCCCTACACGCAGGATCTGCTCAACCGCAACGTGCCGCCGTTCTGGTACCCCAAGGGCAGCACCCTGCACCTGCTGGGCACAGACCCGCTGGGGCGCGACTACCTTTCGCGCCTGATCTACGGCGCACGCATCTCCCTGCTCATCGGCGCCAGCGTGGCGCTGCTCTCGGGGCTGATCGGCACGGTCATGGGCATGCTGGCGGGCTACTTCGGCCGGCGCACCGACGCGTTCGTTTCCTTCATGGTCACGACGCGCCTGTCCATGCCCGTCATCCTGGTGGCGCTGGCCACCGTGGCGCTGGTGGGCAGCTCGCTGACCGTCGTCATCCTGGTGCTGGGCCTGCTGAAGTGGGATCGCTTCGCCGTCGTCATGCGCAGCGCCACCCAGCAGGTGCGCTCGCTGGACTACGTGGCGGCGGCGGAATCGGCCGGCGCCTCGACCTTCCGCATCCTGCGCCAGGAAGTCCTGCCCAACGTCGTGCCCCACCTGATCGTGGTGGCCACGCTCGAGGCGGCCAGCGCCATCCTGCTCGAGGCCGCGCTGTCCTTCCTGGGCCTGGGCGTGCAGCCGCCGCTGCCCTCCTGGGGCTTGATGATTTCCGAGGCCAAGAACTACATGTTCTTCTCCTTCTGGCTCATCGCCCTGCCCGGCAGCGCGCTGGCCCTGCTCATCTTTTCCATCAATCTGGCGGGCGACGGCCTGCACGACCTGCTGTCGCCGGAGGGCATGTCATGAGCCAAGCCCCTGTCCTGGACGTGCGCCACCTGCGCGTGGACATCGCCACGCGCAACGGCACCCTGCACGCCGTGCGCGACGTCTCCCTGCAGGTACATCCGGGCGAGACGCTGTGCATCGTGGGCGAATCCGGCTGCGGCAAGTCCATGACTTCGCTCGCGCTCATGAGCCTGCTGCCGCACGCGGCCACGCGCCACACCGAACGCTTCCTGTTCCAGGGCGAGGATTTGTCGCGCGCCGGCAAGCGGCGCATCAACGCCTTGCGCGGCAACAAGATGGCGATGATCTTCCAGGAGCCGATGACGGCGCTGAACCCCGCCTACACCATCGGCGACCAGCTCACCGAAGTGTATCTGCAGCATCGGGGCGGCAACATGGCGGCGGCGCGCCAGCGCGCCATCGACCTGCTGGAAAAAGTCGGCATCACCTCGGCTGGCTCGCGCCTGGGCCAGTACCCCCACCAACTCTCGGGCGGGCTGCGCCAGCGCGTCATGATCGCCATGGCGCTGATGTGCGACCCTGAGCTGCTCATCGCCGATGAGCCCAGCACGGCGCTGGACGTGACCATTCAGGCGCAGATCCTGCGCCTGCTGGCGGATCTCCAGAAAGAGCTGGGGCTGGCGATGATTCTGATCACGCACGACCTGGGCATCGTGGCGCGCATCGCGGATCGCGTGGCCGTCATGTACGCGGGCGAGGTGATCGAGGAAGGCCGCGCCATCGACGTGTTCGAGCACCCCAACCACCCTTACACCCGCGGCCTGATCGACTGCATTCCCGTGCCGGGCCGCACGCTGCCCGGCGAGCGCCTGGGCACGATCCGCGGCACCGTGCCCTCGCTCATCGGCGAGTTCCGCGGCTGCGCCTTCCGGGATCGCTGCCCTTACGCGCAACCGGAATGCGCCAACGCCATTCCGGTCCACGAGGCGGACAACGGTCACCGCTGGCGCTGCATTCTCGAAGAAGGCGCGGGCGTGCAGAAAGAAGGCGCCGCGATGGCGCAGGAGGATCGGGCATGAGCAGCACTCTCTTGCAGGCCCAGGGGCTGACGCGTTCGTTTCGCGTGCGCGGCAGCATGTTCGAACCCCCCAAGACCCTGCATGCCGTGAACGGCGTCGATCTGGCCGTCGAACAAGGCCAGGTGCTGGGCATCGTGGGCGAATCGGGCTGCGGCAAATCAACGCTGGCGCGCATGCTGCTGGGCCTGTTGCCGCCCAGCAGCGGCCAGGTGCTGCTCGATGGCAAGGACATCCACGCCATCGACCGCCGTGAAGTGGCGCGGCGCGTGCAGCCCGTGTTCCAGGACCCCTATTCTTCGCTGAACCCGCGCCGCAGCATCGCCGGCAGCGTGGCCTTTCCGCTCGAAGTGCACGGCATCGGCACGGCGGCCGAACGGCGCCGCAAGGCCATCGAGATGCTGGAACGCACGGGCCTGCCCGCGCGTTACGCCGACAACACGCCCAACCAGCTCTCGGGCGGGCAGCGCCAGCGCGTGGCCATTGCACGCGCGCTGGTGATGAATCCGCAAATCGTGGTGTGCGACGAGCCCACCTCGGCGCTGGACGTGTCGGTGCAGGCGCAAATCCTCAACCTGCTGCTCGATCTGCAGGATGAATTCAAGCTTACTTACCTGTTCATCAGCCACAACCTGGCCGTGGTCGAGCATATCGCCACGCAGGTGGCCGTGATGTATCTGGGTCGCGTCGTGGAATACAACGATACGGCCGCGCTGTTTCGCCAGCCGCTGCACCCGTATACCCAGGCGCTGCTGCAGTCCGTGCTCACGCCCGAACCTGGCTTGGGCATTCCCGACATCGGCCTGGGCCTGAGCTTTCCCGATCCGCTCAACCCGCCGTCGGGCTGCGGCTTCAACCCGCGTTGCGCCTGGCGCATGGAGCAGTGCACGCGCATCCGCCCCGAGCTGCTGCGCCATGGCAAGGGCCTGGTCGCCTGCCATCTGTACCCCGAGGCCGACGTGGCCACCCCCAAGGGTGCGCTGGAGGGGGTCGCTCAGGAAAGTCAGCCTTCGCGCAAAAAGGCTTCACTGTACTGACAAGTGGCTCAGTATTACTTTGCACGCAACGTGTGTCGTGCCGTGTGCCTCACTCTCAAAATTTCCACAGTACGGGCCTCGTCCAACACGCGATAGAAAATGATGTAGTTCCGATGTACTACCAATTCACGCGACCACGGCGGCAGTCCTGGCCGACCGCTGCGGCCTAGCTCGGGATACTGCGCAAGCGTCTGCGCTTTCTCGCGTAGTTCCTTGCCGAAACTCTTCGCCTGTATCGGGCTGTCGTGGCCGATGTAGGCAACAATGCCGCGCAAGTCCTCTTGCGCCAGTGGACGCCATTCAAGCCGGTAGGACTTCATGCGCGTTTATTCGCGGCCAGGGCCGCAATATCGGCCTCCATCTGCGCCATGACTTCGCCGTGCGCTACGCTCGGACGTGGGTCGTCTATGGCCTCCTGAATTTCAGCGGCCAGCCGATGGTTATAGGCGGCGGCTTCGTGCGCTTCGCGCAGCGCCTCGGCGCGGCTCTCGCGGCGGCGGCTTAAATCCTTCTGGCTCGGGTTCCAGTCGGTAGCGTCCAGCTTGGCAATCATAATGCCCAAGTCGCGCAAAACGTTCAGCGCCGATGTAGGGCTACCAAAGCGCCGGGGTTCAGTCGTGCGGGCTTTTGCCAGCACGGCCCCGCTGCCGCTACGGGTAGCGATTTCAACGAAAAAGCCGCTGCCTTGGCCTTTCAGAGTTACGCCGGTCACGCCTCCGGCATCGACCGTGGCGCGTAGCTGTTCTAATGTCATGCGTTGCATGGTGCGTTCCTTATCAATCAAGCGTCTCATAGTAATATTTATTATGCATGATTGATAGAAACTATGCAATCTTTCAGACATAAACCACCTTGGTCAACCAACTGTCAACAGCTATGAGACGGCCTGAGCATCCGGCGGCGCGGGGCGGGTTCAGGCGCTGACCATGCCCACCGTGAGGCCGCCGCACACGTAGAGGATCTGGCCGGTGGTGAAGCCGCCCAGTTCGTGCATGAAATAAGCCACGGCGTGGGCGATTTCCTCGGGTTTGCCCACGCGGTGCACGGGAACGCCCTGAAGGATTTTTTCCGTTTGCGGCGACCCGGCCGGGTTCACGCGGTGAAACAACGCCGTGCCGATGGGCCCCGGGCCGATCGCGTTGACGGTGATGCCGGCGCCCGCCAGCTCCAGCGCCCAGGTGCGCGTCATGCCCAGCAGGCCCGCCTTGGCGGCCGAATAGGCCGTGCGCTTTTCCTTGCCCAGTACGACGCGGCTGCAGATGTTGACGATGCGACCATGGCCCGCGCGCCGCATGGCGGGCAGCACGGCCTGGGTGATGAGCAGCGGCGCTTCCAGGCCCACGCGCGCGACGGCGCGCAAGTCATCCACCGTCGTGTCTTCCAGCATTTCGGGGCGCACGATGGCGGCGTTGTTCACCAGGTGACGGATCTCGTGTTCGGCCGTGAGCTGCGCAAGGCAGTCGCGCAGCGCGTCCGTGTCGGACAGATCGATGGGCACCCAGGTTTCCTGCGCCAGCGGCTGCCCGGGCCCCTCGCGATCCAGGTTCAGAATGTGAAAACCGTCCTGGGCCAGACGGTGGGCCGTGGCGCGGCCAATGCCATTGGAGGCGCCGGTGATGATGACAGCGTGCGACATGTTTTTCCTTGGTGATGATACGCGCGACTACGGGATATTCACTGCAGTATATTCACTGTAGCCCGTTCACTGCGAGTCCGTCGGTGCTTCCACGAAAGGAATGGCCGCATCGATGGTTTCCCAGATGAAGCGCCCAGAGGGGCTGCGTTGCTCTTCGGCGATGTGCGCCACCAGGCCGGCGGCGCGCGAGATCACCGCAAAACCGCGCATCAGCGAAACCGGGATGCCGATGCCCCCGAGCAGGGCCGCCACGGCGCCGGTGGCGTTGATGGTGATGTGCTTGCCGTAGGCAGCATCCACCACGGTGTTCAGTTCCAGAATGGCGTCCACATGGCGCAGATCTAGCCCGGGCTCCTGGCGCGCCACTTCGAACAGCTTGATGGAGCGCGGATCGTCGGGCTTGTGCAGATGGTGGCCAAAGCCAGGGATGTGCGCACGCCGGGCGCGATGGTCGTCCACGATGGCCTGCATGCGTTCGCGCGGGGCGCCGCTGGCCAGGATGTCGTCGAGCAGGCGGGCGCAGTTTTCCATGGTGCCCACGAACTGGCTGCCCACCGACATCAGGCCGGCAGACACCGCACCCTGCAGGTTTTCCGGCGCGCTCATGTAGGTCAGACGCGTGGCGATCGCGCTGGGCGTGAGGCCGTGCTCCATGAGGGTGACGAGCACGGCGTCGATGATGCGCAGATCCACCGGGCGCGGACGCCGGCCCATGATCTGCGTGAACATCACTTCGGTGAAACTGCTGTGGCCGATCAGCTCGTTGACGAGGTCGCGATCGCGGTACTGCATGCCGGTGAGGCTGTGCGCGCACAGCCCGGTGACGGGAGTTTGGGTCATTTCATTCTCCGAAATTCAGGATGCCTGGAACTGCTCGCGCAGCGCGGTCTTGAGCACCTTGCCCACGGGCGAACGCGGCAGCGAGTCGCAGAACCAGATCTGCTTGGGCGTGAGCACGGGGCCGACACGCGCACGCACAAAGGCCTGCAGGCCCTCGGCCGAGACCGCGCGGCCCGGGCGCAGCTCGACGACGGCGTTGACGGTCTCGCCCCACTTCTCGTCGGGCAGCCCGAACACGGCGGCTTCGTGGACGGCCTCGTGCTCCGACAGAATGCCTTCGACATCGACGGGATAGACATTGAAGCCGCCCGAGATGATGACGTCGCGCAGGCGCTCCTTGAGGAAGAGGAAACCGCGCGCATCCAGATAGCCGACGTCGCCCGTGTGCAGCCAGCCGTCGCGCACGGTGCGCGCGCTCAGCTCGGGCTGCTGCCAGTAGCCGGTCATGACGAGATCCCCGCGGATCAACACCTCGCCCTTTTCGCCCGGCCCCAGCGCGCGGCCGTCGGGCCCGATCACGGCCACCTCCGAGAACCAGGTGGCGCGTCCCACGCTGTTGCGCGTGTCTTCCTGCATCAGCAGGTCGGGCGTGAGCCAGGTGGCGATCTGCGGCGCTTCGGTCTGGCCGAAGGTGGTCGCCACCACCGGCCCGAAGAACGCCTGGGCCGCGACGATCTTGGATTCCGGCATGGGCGCGCCGCCATAGATGAGCAGCCGCAGCCTGGGAAAGCTCGCGGCAGAAGCGCCGGGCAACGCCATCAGCTTGTAGATGAGCGTGGGCGGCATGAAGGTGAAACTGCCGCCCTGCTCGGAAAATGCGCGCAGCAGGCCTTCGCCATCGTGGGCGTCGGCCAGGACGATGGCGCCGCCCTGGGCCAGCGTGGGCAGCACGTAGGTGCCCGTGCCGTGGCTGAGCGGCGCCGCCGCAACGAAACGATCGGCTGCGGTGATCTGCCAGCCAGCCACCTGGTTCACAATGGTCGCGACCCAGGCGCGATACGGTTGCATCACGCCTTTGGGCAGGCCCGTCGTGCCTCCGGTGAACTTGATGGCCTGCGTCGCATCGCGCGACAGGGCGTGGCGCACCGGCTGGCGCCCTCGATGGCGCGCCAGCACCGGCGCGAGCGCCTCGAGCGCCAGGACGTGGCCGTCGCGCGCGCCCACCAGGGCAGCACCGGCTGCATCCGTCACCACGATGGTGGCCGACACCGTGTCCAGGATGCGCTGGATCTCGCGCGCGGTGCTGCGGTAGTTCAGCGGCACCCACACCTTGCCCGCCGCCATGATGGCCAGCATGGCCACGACGTATTCCATGCGGTTGGCGGCGCACAGCCCCACGCGCGAGCCCGGCTCGGGATCACATTCCTGCAGGTGGCAGGCCAGCGCCTGCACGGCCTGCGCCAGTTCGGCATACGTCATCTGCCCCTGGGGGCTGAGCAATGCCACGTTCCCGGGCCAGGCCCGCGCCGCGCGATCAAAAAAGTCAATGGGAGTCACGAAACAGCTGCCTTATTCAACGGTGATCTTGCCCTGCTCCACCACTTCGGCCCACTGCGCCACCTCGGCCGTGGCATGGGCGCGGAAAGACTCGGGCGAATTGGGTGCCGCCGGTTTCTGGAAGCCGTTCTTCTCATAAGCCTGCACCACGTCGGGCTGCGCCAGCGCGCGGTTCAATGCCTGGTTCAGGGTGGAGACGACATCCGCCGGAGTCCCGGCCGGCACGACCAGGCCAAACCAGGATTGAACCACGAAATCCTTGAGACCGTTTTCCACGAAAGTGGGCGTATCGGGCAGATTCCCGACCCGCTGTGCTGTGGTGGTGGCGATGGCGCGCAGCTTGCCCGCCTTGATGTGCGCGATGGACGACGGCAGGTTGTCGAACATGGAATCCACCTGGCCCGCCAGCAGGTCGACCACGGCCGGACCGCTGCCGCGATAGGGGATGTGCAGAATGTCGGTACCCGTGCGGATCTTGAACAGTTCGCAGGACATATGAATGGATGAGCCCGTTCCCGAGGACGCACAGGTGACCTTGCCCGGATGCGCCTTGGCGTAATCGATGTACTCGGACACCGTCTTGTAGGGGCGCTCGGGATTGACGACGAGGACGTTGGCGATGCTGGCCATCATGCCGACGAACTCGAAATCCTTGAGGAAGTCGTAGCGCAAATCCTTGTACAGCGCGCGATTGATGGTATTGGCGATGGTGCCCACGTAAATCGTGTAGCCGTCCTTGCTGGCGCGCGAAACGTAATCCGCACCGATGTTGCTGTTGGCGCCCGCGCGGTTTTCCACCACCACGGGCTGGCCCAATTCATCGGACAAGGCCTTGGACACCAGACGCGCGAGGATATCAGTGGCGCCGCCCGCGGCGTAACCCACGACGACAGTGAGCGGGCGATCGGGGAAATCCGCCGCCTGGGCGATGGGTGAGGCCGCCAGCCCGAGGCTGGCGATGAGCGCGGCGGCCACCAGGCCGGCTCCGGTACGCGGCTGTAAGAAGGAAATGAAGGACATGCGAAAGTCTCCTGAAGATTCTGTTCAAATATTGGACAAACCAGTGCTGCTGATTCACTATAACGACAGCGATTCCGTTTTACGCATTTTTTGTCCGAATTATGAACAAGACCTTCGACAAAGGCTTGCAGATCCTGGAAGCCATCCAGCTGGCCGGCCAGCATGGCCTGGACATGGCCGCCCTGGCGCGCGAGACCGGCATCCAGCGCAGCACCGTCTATCGATACGTAAAGGTCCTGCACGCGCGCGGCTACGTCCATTTCCCGCGCCGGCCATCGGTGGCCGTGGCCCTGGGGGCGGACCAGCGCAGCCGCCGGGCCGGCCGTGGCGACGCGCAGATCGTGCCCGCCTTTGCCCCCGTGCTGCGCCGCATCAGCGACGCCACGGGCGATGCCTCTTTCCTGGTGCGCGCCGAGCAGGGTGACTCTCTGTGCTTGCACCGGGAACTGGGCGTCTACCCCGTACAGGTGCTGGCCGTGACCATCGGCCATCGCCAGCCCCTGGGCGTGGGCGCCGCCGGCCTGGCGCTGCTGGCCAGCCAGCACGATGCCGACATCGACGCCATCCTGACCCGCAACGCCAGCCGCCTGGCGCAATTCGGCGGCATGACGCGCGCCCGCATGGAGCAGCTCATCCACACCACGCGCGAGCGCGGCTGGTCCGCCGTGGGCAACGCCGCCGTACCGGGTGTGCTGGGCGTGGGCCTGCCCGTTCCCGGCCCCGGCGCACGCGCGCACTTTGCCGTGAGCGTTTCCAGCATCATGTCGCGCATGCCGCTGGCGCGCCAGCGTTTCATCGTCGACGTCATGCGCCACGCGCTGGCCGGTGTCGCGATCGGGCAAATATTTGCAGGCCCGCACGATTCCCGGTAGCCTGTGATTTTTCCCACAGCACTGCAAGGAAATCACGGTGTCACGTTCACACGCTCTGGAGGCCATTGGCCGGCATTTTGATTCTGGCGCCTTTCGCGATGATCTGGCGCGGCGCATCGCCCATCCCACCGAAAGCCAGAACCCGCAGCGCGCAGCGGCGCTGCGGCGCTACCTGACAGACGAATTGCAGCCGTCATTCGAAGCCATGGGCTTTACCTGCGAGATCCTCGAACATGCGGCGGCCGGCGCCCCCTTCCTGCTGGCCGAGCGCATCGAGGACGCCGCGCTGCCCACGGTGCTGGGCTACGGCCATGGCGACGTGATTCGCGGCCTGGAGGCCGAATGGCACGAGGGGCTGGACCCCTGGACGCTGACGGAGCGCGATGGCCTGTGGTATGGGCGCGGCATTGCCGACAACAAGGGTCAGCACAGCGTCAACATGGCGGCCATGAAAGCCGTCATCGACACACGCGGGCGCCTGGGCTTCAACGCGCGCTTCCTGATCGAGATGGGCGAGGAAACCGGCTCCACGGGCCTGCGCGAAGTGTGCGAAACACACCGCGAGCGCCTGCGCTCCGATCTGTTCATCGCCTCGGACGGCCCGCGCCTGCGCGCCGACCGGCCCACGCTGTTCCTGGGCGCGCGCGGCGCATTCACGTTCGACCTGAGTATCGACGCGCGTCCCGGCGGTCACCACTCGGGCAACTGGGGCGGGCTCATCTCCAACCCCGGCATCCAGCTGGCCCATGCGCTGGCAAGCCTGGTCTCGGCCAACGGGCAAATCCGCGTGCCCGAGCTGGTCCCCGAATCCCTGCCGGAATCGGTGCGGCGCGCACTGGCCGACTGCGAAGTCCAGGCCGGGCCCAACGGGCCTGTCGTCGAGCCCGAATGGGGCGAGCCCGGCTTGACTCCGGCCGAGCGCGTGTTCGGCTGGTGCTCGCTGGAAGTGCTGGCGTTCAAGACCGGCAACCCGGAAACGCCGGTCAATGCCATCCCCGGCCACGCCTGGGCGCGCTGCCAGCTGCGCTTCGTCGTGGGCGTAGACCCCGATCGCTTCCTGCCCGCGCTGCGCCGCCACCTGGACCGCCAGGGTTTTCCCATGGTCAAAATCACGCCATCGCGCGAACGCATGTTCGTGGCCACGCGCATCGATCCCGACGACGCCTGGGTGCAGTGGGCCATGCAGTCCGTCACTACCACCAGCGGCAAGAAGCCGGCGCTGCTGCCCAATCTGGGCGGCTCTTTGCCCAACGATGTTTTTTCCGACATCCTGGGCCTGCGTACCATCTGGGTGCCCCATTCCTACCCGGGCTGCTCCCAGCACGCGCCCAACGAACACCTGCCGCCTGAGCTGCTGGCCGAGGCCCTGCAGATCATGACCGGCCTGTACTGGGATCTGGGCGAAGCCGGCACACCCGCACTGGAGCGCGCCCAATGAGCACGCCCGCCACCCCCGCCTTCACCACGCTGGACGCGCTGGCCGGCGATCGCGATACCCTGGTGGCCATTCGCCACGACCTGCACCGCAACCCGGAGCTGTCCTTCCACGAGGTCGACATCGCCGTTTTCGTCGCGCAACAGCTGGACAGCTGGGGCTATGCGGTGACGCGCAACGTGGGAGGCCATGGCGTGGTCGGCACGCTGCAGGTCGGCAGCGGCACGCGCAAAGTCATGGTGCGCGCCGACATGGATGCCCTGCCCATTCACGAACAGACCGGCCTGCCCTACGCCAGCCAGCACGACGGGCGCATGCACGCCTGCGGTCATGACGGCCACACCACCATGCTGCTGGGTGCCGCCCGGCACCTGGCGCGCACGCGGCGCTTTTCCGGTACCGTCCACCTGATCTTCCAGCCGGCGGAAGAGGCCGGCAAGAACAGCGGCGCCCAGCAGATGATTGCCGACGGCCTGTTCGAGCGCTTTCCCTGCGACGCCATTTTCGGCCTGCACAACCACCCCGGCTATGCCGAAGGCACGATGATGTTCGGCAGCGGGGCCTTCCTGGCCGCCTCGGACACCTACACCATCACCCTGCACGGGCGCGGCGGCCATGCGGCGCGCCCGCAGCTGGCCGTGGACCCCATCGTAGCCGCCAGCAGCCTGGTCATGGCCCTGCAAACCGTGGTGTCGCGCAGCATCGACCCCACGCAAACCGCCATCGTCACGGTCGGCGCCTTCAACGCGGGCACGGCGCCCAACGTCATTCCCGACACCGCCACCCTGCGCCTGAGCGTGCGCTCGTTCGACGAAGGCGTGCGCGAGCGGCTGCGCACGCGCATCACGGAGCTTGCCACCCACCACGCCCAAGGCTACGGCGCCCGCGCCCAGGTGGATTACCAGCAAGGCTACCCCGTACTCGTCAACACTGACGAAGAAACCGCATTCGCGCGCCAGGTGGCCATTGAACTGCTGGGCGAAGACCGCGTCACCTTTCCGTTCGGCCCCGTCACGGGCAGCGAAGACTTCGCCTATTACCTGCAGCACCGGCCCGGCAGCTTCCTGCGGCTGGGCAACGGCCGCGAAAGCCCCATGCTGCACCACCCGAAATACGACTTCCACGATGACAACCTGACTGTCGGTGCGGCCTACTGGGCGCGGCTGGTCGAACGGTATCTGAGCGAGGCATAACGGCCGGCCGGGATCGTCCCGCATGCGTAGTTGAAAGGACAGACAATTCTCGCACCCGATGCTGCCAACGGCATCATTCACCCACTACGCTATATCGAAGGATATCTAAGGTATAGTAAATGTGGATATAGAGTATGTATCACCGTAAAAACTACGGTGAAACCCGTTACATAGCAGCAGGCTATCTTGATGCGCGCCTGCACGTTTTAGTGTTTTCGGAAACGGAAAGAGGAATCCGGGTCATCAGCCTGAGAAAAGCCAATCAGAGAGAGATTGAACGCCATGCAAACCGTTGAACCCCCCTCATCGCGCCTGATGGTGAAGTCCGGGAGTTGACTGCGGCTGATTTGAAGTTGTTTCGGCCCGCCCGGCAAGCCTTGCCACTGTCGTTGCAGCGCAAAGTCGGCCTTGCCGCTCCCGAGCGCCCCACCGCCCCGCAGAACACGCCTGGGCGGCCGGCATAACCGCCGGATGATCGGATCCCACCCGGGATCCGATCCGTCTACAGCCTAGGAGCCTGGGCGGTAGAAACGCGTTGAATTAAAATGACGCATGCCTACGACCTACCGCCCCTACGAACCCGATCAACTTTTGCTTTTGCCGCCGTCGCTCAAGGAGTGGCTGCCAGAGGATCATCTGGCGTGGTTT
>JACDJB010000426.1_pt1 | contig 46272 bp, 42 predicted proteins | sample 7454121 | NCBI WGS metagenome assembly JACDJB01 (sample SAMN14253290, study PRJNA609438) | sludge metagenome | isolation source: sludge after 25d culture with pyrite | collected 2018-12-20 | reverse complement strand
GGAAGCCGGCGCCAAAAATCCACAGCCCGTACAGGAACGTGTCGTTGAGCAGCACCGGCACGTAATTGGACATCACCGGCACGGCTACGCCGGTGAATGGTGCCGCGGCCATGAACAGCGTACCCAGCGCGGTGACCACGAGCGCGAACCAGCCCAGCCCGATCCAGCGCGGCGACGTGTCGATCGTCCACAGCATGCCGGCCATCGAAACGAACCACACGAGCACCGACAGATCGACGTGCACGACGAGCGCGACGTGAAAAAAATCGACGCCGGGAATGAGTCGCGTGATGTATGGCGTGCGCGCCAGTACCAGCAGGATCGAGAACAGCCCGGCCCCGATCAGCGCAAGCACTCCCAGGGACAGCCAGCCAACGGCGATCGCACGCTGTTCGGTCGCCGGTACCTCGAGATCGAAACGCTCGCTCCCGCGCACGGTCCCGCCGCCGAATGCCGGCGTACGCGACCGCATCAAGGCTTCCTGCATCATCGGATGATGACTCCGCCCTCTTCATCGAAATCGATCAGCACCACCTGACCCGGCTTCACGTCGATGCGCTCTTCGCGTTCGTGGTTGAAACCCTGCACGCGCACATCATCGTTGAACTGCACCTTGATGTCGTGTTCGCCGACCGCGATCGGCAGCCGGTAATAGGCACTCGATGCGCCATCGCGACGCAGGCCGGCCGGCTCGTAGACGCGGTCGAACAGCAATGCGCCGTCGAGATCGATGCGCACGCGCACCGGTGAACGCTCGCGCGCGCAATCCATCTCGGTGCGCAGCTGCGGCGGCAGCCTGGCCAGTTCCTCGGCGGTCCGCTGACGACAATCGGTGGCGATCTTGCCCGGATGCCGGAAGGACAGGCGCAGCAGCCCCTGATCGGCATCGAGATGGCTGTAGCTCGGTGAACTGGAGAAATACAGCACGAAGCCGGCAAACAGGGCATACAGGATCGCCTGTCCGACAAAACGGAACAGAAAACTGGCGGACTGCGCCATCACGACTCTCCTTCCATAAGGGAAACCTTGCTCCCGGCAGCGGTTGCCTGCACCTGCCCGGACACACGGTCCCGGGCGAGATCATGCCGGAAACGGGCCAGCACCGCCTGAAGCGAAATCAAGTCCTCCGCGGCTGCCTCGATGTGACACAGCCGGCTGCGATCGACCGCGTGGCGCAGGCGCGGTTCCCGCTCGCGCGAAAACCGCTGCCGAACCCAGCGCGGACCGAGACGATACTCGCAATCGTCGCCGGGACAGGCAATGACAGCGACACCGGCAGCGCCTTGGCGCAGGGCGTACTCGATGAACGACGGCGGCAGCATCGCCGCGCATGGCAGCGAAAGCACCAGCAGCCGGTCATCGGTCGGGGCCTGCGCCGCATGCCGGCAGCCGAAGACGACGATCGGCGCCTCGAGCGCAATATCGGTCCGGGCCGCGCCGACTGATGACGTACCGGAACGACGCCGCCCATATTCGTCCAGACGCTGTTCCAGCTCGGCGCGCAGCACGTGAACAGACAGGTCCGGCAGGTCGATGCCCGTGACCAGGCGCTCGCCGGAGCGAAATGGCGTCGACGACGGGCAGGCGCCGGCGCAGATGCCGCATGATGCGCATCGGTCGGGATCGACAACGGCGATCTCGCCGCGGCCGGAAGGATGCGGCGCCATCTCGATCGCCGCATAGGGGCAATCGGCGAAGCAGAAACGACAGCCGTTGCAGTGTTCCGGATCGACGACGGCGACCGGCGCACGCGCCCGGGCCCGCCGCGTCAGCCAGGGCGCCAGGCTGCCCAGCAGGGTCAGGGCCACCGCCGCGATCCAGACCGCCCACGGCGAAGTCGCCTCGATGGCTGCCAGCGGTGCCAGGTAGAACCAGTCGAGCGGAAACGTCCCCGCCGGCTGCATCGGATCGGCTGGCGCGGCCAGCGGTGCCGGCACGAAGAGCGCCGCCGCCGACAGGGCGGCCAGCGTTGCCAGGGCCACCCCTCGCCCGGCACTGGTACGGGCGAAAGTCAGCCGCTTGACGTGCAGCCACATCACCAGCAGAAGCACCAGCGACACGCCGATGTGCAGGAACATCAGCAGCGAAAAGAGCCGGTCGGAGACAGCGTCGGCGACGAGGAAATTTCGTACCAGCGCCGGATCGAAGCCCGGCAGCACGCCGAACCACTCGGTGATCAGGGTCGCGACGAACAGGGCGACGGTATCCCAGACCAGCCAGAACCCGACGCCGCCGACGGCCAGGATAAGCCAGGGCGTCGCCATCCCGGTGAGCCAGGTGAACCAGCGGAAGCCGCGGTAGCGCCCGTACGCCCACTCGCGCAGCAGATGCGCGCCCACCACGACAACCAGCGCATCGGATGCGTAGCGATGCAGGTTGCGCGCGAAGCCGGCGCCGAACAGTGGGTGCTCCGCCATCCACCGCACCGATTGCCAGGCGCCATCGGCACTGGTGTCGTAGAAGATGTAGACATACGCACCGGTGATGCAGACCAGCCAGAACAGATCGAACGCCAGTCCGCCCAGCTGACGCAACGGATTGCCATCCACGCCGAACAGGCGATCGAAGGCGCGCTCGAACCCCCTGGCGACGGCCGCCGCACGGGTGCGCTGCTGGCGCAGATCCGTGATCACGACCTCATTCCCCGGTGGCCCTCTTCCCGCCGTCCTGCGTATGCGTGCTCAACGGACTCCAGCGCGCCGCCATGCACGGATGGCGAACCAGGCCATGGCCGCCAGCGTCGTCAGACCGGCAAAGATTTCGAAGAAGATCGCGTAATTGATCCGGTACTTGCCGGCATTCGGATCGAAGACAGTGCAGTACAGCTTCACTTTCAACCAGACGTTTTCCAGCGTGAGATTTCGTACGGCCTGTCCGGAGAGCAGTTCCTTGAGCGGCTGCACCAGCATCGGCTGGTCGAAGTTCTCCCCGTACACCTGGCGATAGATGACACCGTCGCCATCGACGATCGTCACCTGCGTCACGTGGTCGAACCCTTTCGGGGTCGCCTCGTAGGTAAAGCCCAGGTTCTTCGTCAGCGCATCGACCCGGGCCGGATCCGGGCTCAGAAAATACCAGTTCGGGTCCTTGATCCCGTTCTGTTTGCGAAAGGCTGCCATCGCGGCCGGATCGTCGAACGGCTGGTTGAATCCGATCGAGACAATGCGAAAGCGGTCCTCCTCGAGCACCTCGCGCGCCGTGGCAACCGCCTCCGCCAGGAACCGGGTGGCGACCGGGCAGGCCTGGAAGCAACCGGTGTAGACCAGGCTGATCAGCAGCGGTCGCCCGGCGAAATCGCTGAAACGGACCTCCTTGCCCGTGTGATCGCGCAGCGGGATGTCGATCAGCGGCCGCCCGATGGCAGCCTGGCTGTCGGCGAGCATCTTACGAAAATCCGGCTCTCCATCGCGCGCCGTGGCCTGCGCCCCGCCGCCGGACAGAATCGGCACCAGAAGCAGCAGCGCGACGAGAAAGCCGATCCGGCAGAGCCGGAAAACAGGAAAGGCCGTGACGGCCGCCGCGACTGCGGCGACCGTACGGCCCTCGGACTTCCGGGAAAGACAGTCGATGCGGGTCAACTCAACTCAGACCCCATACCGTCGACAGGTATTTCCAGTTCACGAAGTAGTACAGGATGAAGGCCACCAGGAAAATCAGGGCCAGCACAAACGTGCCCGGAGCATGGAAGCCGCCACCGGCCGAACCATGACCCTCCAGTGCGGCCGCCGATGTCGGCAGGCGCAGCGGACTGATCTGCGTGGTGTAGGCGCCGGCATCCAGACGCTTGCCGAAGAACACCGTACCGACTGCCACGACGATGTACATCGCGCCACCGATCACGGCGATCACACCCGAAATACCGACCAGCGTCAGCATCAGCAGTGCGGTTCCCGGGAACTCGTACGGCAGCGATGCGCCGGCGAACGTGATGTCCCAGTGACGACGCGGCACGCCGAGCGTACCGGCACCCATCATCGTCAGCGTGAACACGCCCATGCCGAAGCCGAACACGTACGGTTGCCACTTGGCCCAGGACGGCAGTACCAGTTCCCGCCGGAACAGCGTCGGCAGCAGGAAGTAGGTGATCGCCATGAAGGCCAGCGTGGTTCCGAGCACGACCGTCGCATGGAAGTGACCCGGCACGTAGATCGTGTTGTGGATGATCATGTTCAGCTGCTCGGTACCCATCATCACGCCGGTGATGCCGCCGAGGAAACCGAAACCGACGATCGAGATGAACACGCCGGAGAACACCGGGTTGCCCCAGGGAGCCTTGCGCAGCCACTCGAACAGGCCCTTCGTGTAGCCCTTCTCGCGCTGTGCCGCTTCCATTGCGCCCGGAACCGTCAGACCGTGCACCATCGAGGCCAGCACCGCCAGATACATCGCATAGCTGGTGTTGAACACCTTCCACTCGGTGCCCACGCCAGGATCGGCCAGGATGTGGTGCGCCGAAGCCAGCTGCAGGAACAGGATGTAGAGCAGGAAGGCGCCACGGCTCACGCGCTCGGACATCGGCTTGGCGCCGAAGACGATGGCGGCCACCGCGTACCACACCGACACGTGTGCGGACACGTTGATCTGCTGTGCCGAGTGACCGAAGGCCCACCAGATCACGCGGTACATGACCGGATCGATGTGATTGATGTAGCCGATCGACCACAGCCAGGTCGGGATCAGGATGATTGCGCCCGAGGCAATCGTGAAGATCGCGATGATGCAGGCGGTCAGCGCGCCGAAGGTCACCAGCGGAATCGAGCCCTCATACGTCTTCTCGGCCTTGGCGATGACCAGCGTGCCCAGGAAGATGAAGCAGCCGAGCAGCGCGCCGACGGCGAACAGGATCAGCCCGAGGTAGAACCAGTGAGCGGCCGGCATCGGCGGGTACGAGGTCATCATGACCGTCGAACTGCCTTCGAAGACCGTGTAGTTCCACATCAGGGTCCCGACCACCATCAGGATGAAGGCCAGCCAGGCGATCCGTGGTGTCGCCAGCCGACATCGCAACAGCGTCGATGAGCAGAAATACAGGATGGCGATTTCGAAGAAGATGACCCAGGCCACGAGCATGTCGAGGCCATGCGCCGTCAGGATCAGATAGAAGGTGTCGGCATCGACCAGGTGGACTGCCTGCCAGCGCGTCAGTGCGATGAGCAGCGCGAGCACACCACCGACGGCGAGCACGACGATGCCGGCGACGGCGTTGATCTTGATCAGCGACTCGGCCGACTTGTGGAACTGCAGCCCGGAACGGGGACAGATGCGAAAAAGTGCTTGTGCGGTTGCCATGAGTGACTTTTCCTTATTTCACGTACAGCCGCGACACCATCTTGTGATGTCCGATTCCGCAGAACTCGTTGCACACGATCGCGTAGGTGCCCGAGCGATTCGGCTGGATGGTAACGACGTGTTGATAACCCGGGATCACCTGGATGTTGATGTTCTCGGGCTGCAGCGAAAAGCCGTGCTGGTAGTCCATTGCGCTCAGGTTGAGGCGGTAGCTCTTGCCTTTCTCGAGTTCGAGAATCGGCCACCAGGACCACAGGCGTGCAATCAGATAGACGTCGCTGCCTGCCGGCGGCGCGACGACCGGGATGTTCTCCTCGGTCTCGGTGCGCACCGTGTACTTGTCGACCATCTCCTGCGCCGCCTTCGCAAACAGCTCGGGCTTGACCTTGTAGGTCTCGGTCGACAGGTTCTGGGTGCCGTAGATGTGCCAGTACGGCATCATGAAAAACATGATCAGGCACCAGATGAAGGCGATCGTGATCCAGATCACCTCATCCTTGCCGATCGGATCGCGCGACCAGATCCGTTTCGGCGGCGGGAGGATTGCACTCATGCCGGTCTCCTTATGCGACTCACTGCGCCAGCGGCGTGACGGGGATACCTGCGACTTCCATCACTCCCCAGAGGATGTAGATCACCGTGGGCATCGTGATGCCCAGGAACAGCAGCAAGAACGGGTTGTCGACGATCTGCTGGAAAACCGGCACGCGCTCTTCCGGATCCGGCGGCGTCAACGTGGAGACGTCTTTGTCGGCCATGGTAGTTTTTTATCCTCGAAAATGAACGCGGGCATCATGGTTGTTTGCACCCCGATCACGCATTGACCGGGATCAAGCCTTTGCCCGTGCAGGCGCAAAGGTGCCACGAACGCGGCGGATCTGCAAAGACCACGCTCGCAACAGGTCTGCACAATACGCGTTCACGCGACAATAAATGGAATATTCTCCGGTGCGGCGCCACGGTCGATGCAACGCGGCGCCGCTGCTGTTCCGGAGCGCCGCGATGGCGGTCGCCGTCGCTGCCGCACCGGTCGCCGCAGCGCGGGATCGCCCTGCGCCGCGTACCCGCTTTTTTCGGTTGATATCGTCCTTTCGCCACCCTGCCCCTGCCCGTCACGGAGATTCCCTTGCTCAAGAGCATCCAGTCGCTGTTGCAGCGTTTGTTCCTTGCGGCCGAAGCGATCGGCAACCGCATCTTCGGCGAGCGGCTGAATCCGCTCTACTACCTGGGCGCCACCAGCTACTGGATGTTCTGGCTGGTCGTCGCCAGCGGCCTGTATCTGTACGCCTTCTACGAAACCGGCATCGACAAGACCTACGCGTCGATGGAGGCGATCACGCACGGCCAGTGGTTCGCCGGCGGCATCCTGCGCAGCGTGCACCGCTACGGCTCCGACGTCATGGTCATGACGATGATGCTGCACATGCTGCGGCACTTCAGTTTCGACCGCTACCGCAACTTCCGCGCCTTCTCCTGGGTGAGCGGCGTCGTCGTCATGTGGCTGGTCTACGCCTCGGGCGTCAACGGCTTCATGCTGCCGTGGGACCAGCTCTCGCAGTACGTGATCATCGCCACGACCGAATGGCTCGACGCCCTGCCGGTCTTCAACGGCATCCTGACGCGCAACTTCATCACGCCGGAGGCGGTCAGCGACCGGCTGTTCTCGCTGCTGTCGTTCCTGCACATCGGCATTCCGCTCGTCGTGCTGCTGGCACTGTGGATCCATACGCAGCGTGTGCCGCGCGCATCGCAGATGCCGCCGCGACCGCTGGCCATCGGCCTGACCGTCATGCTGCTGGCGATGTCGATCGCCGTGCCGGTCGTCAGCCAGGCGCCGGCCGATCTCGGCACGGTGCCGCTGACGCTGAAGTTCGACTGGTTCTACCTCGTCGCCTACCCGCTCATCTACAGCTGGGATCCGATCAAGCTGTCGCTGCTGGTCAGCGGCCTGACCGTGCTGCTGCTGGCCGCTCCGTGGCTGCCGCCCTCGCGTGCGGGCCGCGGCGAGGCCTTCGAACTGACGGCGCATCCGGGTCGTCAGCAGGCACCGGTGCGGCCGGACGAGACGCTGCTCGATGCCGGCCTGCGCGCCGACATTCCGCTGCCGTACGAATGCCGTTCGGGCGGCTGCGGCGTCTGCAAGGCAACGCTGATCGGCGGCGAGATCGAGATGTCCGGCTATCAGCCGACGGCACTGTCGGAAGACGAACGGCGCGCCGGGCGCATCCTGCTGTGCTGTGCGCGTGCGCGCTCGGACGTGGAATTCGAGTACGAGGAAAACGCGGCGGCCGCCGCAGCGCAGCAGATCCGCGAGTATCCGGTCGTCGTCGAGCGGCTCGAACGGCTCGCGCACGACGTCATGCTGGTCGCGCTGCGCCTGCGCGAGCATGAGCGCATCCGCTATGAAGCGGGCCAGTACATGAACATCGTGCTGGAAGACGGCGCGCGGCGCAGCTACTCGTTCACCGCGCCGTCGGGCGCAACCGATCTGGTCGAACTGCACGTGCGGCTGATGCCCGGCGGGCGGTTCACGACCCGCGTGTTCGAATCGATGAAGGTCGGTGACGAACTGGCGATCGAGGGGCCGATCGGCTCCTTCGTCCTGCACGAACCCAGCGACAAGCCGTTGATCTTCGTTGCCGGCGCAACCGGGTTCGCACCGGTGAAAAGCCTGCTCGAACAGGCCTTCCTGCTGGGCATCGAACGGCCGCTGTATTTCTACTGGGGTGTGCGCCGGCCACGCGACCTGTATCTGAGCGATCTGCCGCGCCAGTGGGAGCGTGATCACCCGAACTTCCATTTCGTGCCGGTGGCCTCGGAGCCGTTGCCCGACGACGACTGGACGGGACGTACCGGTTTCGTGCACGAGGCGATCCTGGACGACTTCCCCGATCTGAAAGGCTTCGCCGTGTATGCCTGCGGATCGGTACGCATGGTCCAGGCAGCTCGCCCGGCCTTCGTCGCCCAGGGCCTGCATGAAGATGCCTGCTATTCGGATGCCTTCGTGCCGGCCTCGACCGTCACGCCCGCAGGCTGAGAACCCGTGAAACGGGTCTCGCCCGGCGCGGCCCGTTTCATTCCCGAAGACAGCGGCTCACGGCCCGCCGGGGCCTCTGACGGACGGGACGGGGGGTGGGCGCGGACGCGTGCGTCCTCAGACCGTCAGCCAATCGGTACCCCGGTCCTGACTGGCGACACGGATCCGTTGCGGATCGTCGAACACGCTCGCCAGCGCCGCGTGCGCCAGTTCGGGCCGGTTGTTGTCGCGGCTCAGATGGGCGGCGACGACCGTATGCAGCCGCGAGCGATCGATCCCGGCCAGGATCCGTGCCGCTTCGGCATTGTCGAGATGGCCCCAGGAGCCGGCAATCCGCTTCTTCAATGCCGTCGGATAGCGTGGATTCGCCGCGAGCAGTTCGACATCGTGATTGCACTCGAGCACGAGTGCATCGAGTCGGGCCAGTGAGCGCATGACGTGCGCACTGCCATGGCCGAGATCGGTCATGACGCCCAGACGCACGCGGCCGTCATCGAGCACGTACTGCACCGGTTCGCGGGCGTCGTGCGGCACCGCGACCGGTTCGACCCGCAGGCCCGCGCATTCAAACGGTTCGGCCGAATCGAACACATGCAACAGCGGCAGCAGCGCTTCCCTCGCCGCCAGGCGCGTCAGCAGGGTATCGGTCGCCCGCCGCGTGCCATCGCTGAGATAGACCGGAATCCGGTAGCGGCGTGCGAGACGGAATACGCCGCCGACATGGTCGCTGTGCTCGTGCGTGACGAGAATCGCATCGATGGCGTCCGCAGTCTGTCCGGCCGCGTCCAGGCGTCGCTCGAACTCGCGCAGGCCGAAGCCACAGTCGACGAGCACCCGACCTGCCGCGCCGCGCCCGCGACCGTCACCACCCTCCACCAGCAGGGCATTGCCTTCGCTGCCACTGCCCAGGCAGATGAATCGCACCCGAAAAACCCCTTCTGCCGACCTGCACGGCCGATTCCTTCGTGCGGCCGGCCGGCCGATATCGCTGCCGCGCACCGGTGATGCCCGGCGAAGAAGGGCTGCGCCGGGTGTGACCGCCGAACGTCGTCGCCGGCTTCAGCTCTCGATCTGCTCCTGCAGCAGGGCAAGGATGCGCGCCACCGTCTTGCGGTCGATCTCGCCCACTTCCTGTCCTTCGACGTTGCGTACCTGCACGAGACTGTGTCCTTCGCTGCCCTGCACTTCGATGCGAAAACGCGGGCTCGCCTCGGCACGCGCCTTGCCGCCGAACAGACGGGAAAAGAATCCGGGCTTCTTGCCGGATCGTCCGCCTTCGATCTCGGGATCGATGTAGCGCACGTAATACACGCCGCGTGAACGATCACGATCCTCGACGGTGAATCCGCCACGATCCAGCGCCAGACCGACCAGTCGCCAGGCCCGATCGAAGTCATCGGCCAGTTCGAGATGCTGGGCGTCCGCCGTATTGACCAGGTTCGCACGTGCGCGAGCATTGCCGCCGACCGCGCCGTCCCCCTGTGCCGTTTGCGTCGCCTGCTCGTCGGGGACGAAGCGCAGCAGCAACCGGCGCAGGAACTCGGCCTCGAGTTCCGTGTCGGCCGGGCGAGGCTGCCAGATGGTGCGTTCTTCCGCAGTCGATGTGTACACCTCGACCATGCCGCGGTGCGTGACGTAGACCGCCGTGCCGCCGTCCGGATTGCGTTCGAGGCGGGTACGGAACTTGTCGCGCTCACCGGTCGAATACAGATTGTCCAGCGCCCGACCGATCGAGCGGCGGATGAAGTCCAGCGGCAGTTTCGCCCGATTCTCCGCCCAGTCGGTCTCGATGATGCCGGTCTGCGGCGATTCGGTTTCGATACCGAAGCCGGATTCCCGCCAGAAGTCGCGCACGACCGGCCATACCTCATCCGGCGGACGTTCGACGACCAGCCAGCGCGACTCGCCGGCGCGCTCGATATGGGCCCCGGCCACCTGCGGCAACACCTGACTGGCCACCGGCACCGCCGGCCCGGAGCGACTGCGCTCGAACGAAGACCAGGTGCGCGGATCGCCGGACGCCTGCGGCACGGCAAAGCGCTCGTCGGCCCGAGGTTTCGTCAGATCGGGAGGAATTTCGAGGGATGGCAGCCGCGCCGAGGAGCGGTAATCGATCTTGCTGGCCTCGTCGATCTTGTCGTTCAGACCGCATGCGCCGAGCCATGCACATGCCGTGACGACGGTCGCCAGACGCCAGACGGTGGACACTTTCATCATGGTCAGGTGATCACTCCAGAACGTTCCAGCGCCTTGCGTACCGTCGATCGGCAGTGGCCGGACAGCGGCGTCAGCGGCAGGCGGATGCCGGCGGGTATCCGGCCCATCTCCGTCAGCGCCCACTTGACCGGGATCGGATTGGCCTCGACAAACAGATCCCGATGCAGCGGCAGCAGCCGGCGGTTCAGGGCCAGCGCCTCGGCCCAGCGGCCGGCCAGCGCATGCTCACACATCTGCGCCACGGCCGCGGGTGCGACATTGGCCGTGACGGAAATGACGCCGTGCGCGCCCATGGCCATCAGTGCCAGCGCGGAATCGTCGTTGCCGCTGTAGACCGCGAAACCGTCCGGCAACTGCGCGAGCAGTTCGGCGCCACGCGGGATGTCACCGGTGGCGTCCTTCAGGCCGATGATGCCGGGCACCTGCACCAGCCGCAGAATCGTCTCGCTGCCGAGATCGGCTACCGTGCGCCCGGGCACGTTGTACAGGATCATCGGCAGATCGACCGCTTCGGCCACGGCGCGAAAATGCCGGTACAGACCTTCCTGCGTCGGTTTGTTGTAGTACGGGACGACCTGCAGCGAAGCCGTGGCGCCCGCCTGGCGCGCGTATTCGCTCAGTTCGATCGCCTCGCGCGTCGAATTGCCGCCGGCGCCGGCCACGATCGGTACGCGCCGGTCCGCATGCGCCACCGCCACGCGGATCAGTTCGGCATGCTCGTGCATGTCGACGGTGGGCGATTCACCCGTGGTACCAACGACGACAATCGCCTTCGTCCCCTGTTCGACATGCCAGTCGATCAGGTTGCGGTAACTGTCGAAATCAAGCGTGCCATCGTCGTGCATCGGGCTGACGATGGCTACCAAACTGCCCCGGATCATGATGGTCGACCGTAAGAGAACGAGACATTCTAGCTGAGCGCGATCGCAGCCGCGGCGCCGGTGGCCCGAATCGCACACAGGCGCTGGATCAGCGCCGGCGACGCACCCGGCACGAGGCCGGTCGCATAGTCGAGAATGGTCAGGCCGGCCTGGCGCGCGCGCACGAGCAATTCGCCAGTCTCGAGCAGATACGCCGGATTCGACGGCCGGCCGAAGGCTTCATTGCCGCGCGCGAACGTCTCGTAGATCAGGAATCCGCCCGGCGCCACGAGCGCCGCGAGCAGTGCGAAACGCGGCCGGAAAAGATAATTCGCCACGATGACCGCATCGAAGTGCTCACCGGCCCCGAACGGCCAGGGACCGGTTTCCAGATCGGCCAGCCGGATATCGATCGGCCGCCGTGTCCCCGCAGGTGCCGGCGCCCGTACCACGGCACTGCCCGCAGCGGCGGCCCCGGAAAAATCATCGTCGAATGGTTCGAGGGTCCGGCAACGCGCCAGCGCACCGGCATCCCGATCGATGGCGAGAACGGAAAAGCCTCGCGCGGCGGCAGCCCGGGCATGTCGGCCGGCACCCGCCGCGAAATCGAGCACGTGCGCACCCGCCGGCAGGCGATCGAGCCAGGCGAGGATCCATGGCGATCCGTTGCCGCTCCGCCCCGGCTGCGCTTCATTCACCCCGGACATGACAAATTCCTCCCTTGATATCGGTGGCTTCGGCTACAGTCCCTGCAGGCCCCGGGATCCCCGGCGGGCTGTGACACACAAGAACACAAAAGTGCCGCATTCCATGCCGTGCAGCAGCTCCGAAACACAGGAAGTATCCAGCCGCCCGGCCGGCGGTCGCCGGATTTCCGCCCGCGTTCGCACGGCATCGCAAAGGAGGTCGACATCCTGTACCCCCGTGCCGAGCCGGCTGGCCAGTCACCCGGATCGCATGATCACGATTTCCGCAGCAGCCGGCGACCGGCAGTGTGCCTGCCATCGCGGATTTCCATCCTCGGGGCGGCCACGATTCTCGCAGCGGCCCTGGGTGCGGGCATGACGATAGCGGATGACGGCCTGCTGCAGTGGGGCGTGCTGGCGCTCGCCGTTGCCGTGGCCCTGCTGGCAGCCCTGGTCTGGTCGGCGGTACTGGCGCCGCAGCGTCGCCGGTCCGCCCGGATCATCGAAACAAACGGCGCAACCGGGTCCTGTGCGGCAATCGTACCGGAGGAGGTGGAGCGCCTGGCCGGCCTCGGAACCTGGTCATTCGATCGGCGCAGACGCATATTCCGCTGGAGTGCCGGTGCCTTGCACCTGTTCGGCCTGTCGGAGACGGCCGGTGTGCCGACACCAGACGCGATGGCCGGATTCGTGCATGCCGATGATCGCCGCCGGTGGCGCGAAGCACATCGGCAGGCACTGGCCGCCGGTACCGAATTGCGTATCGAATACCGCTGGCTGCGCCCCGATGGCCGCCAGATCCGGGTGTTCGCCCAGGGCCAGGCGCATCGGAACCCGAGGGGTGCCGTCGCCGGTCTGAGCGGCATCGTGCAGGACATCACCGACCTGCACGCCATCCGCCAGGCGTTACAGGCGAGTGAAACCCGATACCGCGATCTCGCGCACCTGAGTTCCGACTGGATCTGGGAGACCGACGTCGAGCACCGCCTCGTATCCCTGTCGGACGCACGCGGCCCGCTGGCCGACGACTGGGCTCGCTCGATGGTCGGCCGGCGGCGCTGGGAGATGCCGGCATACGACCTGCCGATCACCGACTGGACCGCCTGCCGCGATGCCTGCGAACGGCACGAGCCGTTCGAGAACCTCGAGCTGAGCCAGGTCGATCTGCATGGCGAGGTCCATCACCAGTCGATCAGCGGCCGTCCGATGTACGACGCGCACGGCGGCTTCGCCGGCTATCGCGGCATCGGACGGGACATCACGCGCGAGAAGCGGCAGCGCATGCTGCTCGAACTCGAAGGCGAGATCAGTGCAATCCTGCGCGAACGCACCGAACCGGCGCAGGTGATCGAAGCCGTCCTGCGGATCGTCTGCGACAGATTCGGCTGGATCGGTGGCGTCCACCTCGAGTGCCGCGGCCGTGCCGTTCAGAAGCGCGAACATCACGGCCACGGTGCCGGGTTCGCCGACATGATTGCCGCCCTGCCGGATGAAATCCCGATCAGCGAAGGCAGCCTCGAGGAACGGGGTTGCCGGGGCACCTCCGGTCCCTGGGATACCGACCCGCTTTCTCATTCCGCGTTCGCGATCCGCTACCGGGCCCATGCGCTCGGGATCCGGGCCGGTTTCCTCGTGACGCTGCGCAATCAGACGGGCCATCCGGCCGGGCTGTTGCTGTTCCTGTCGCCGATCGCTACCCGCAGTGAGGTCTTTTTCGGGCAGGTCGCCGAAGTGCTTTCGCGCACGCTGTCACTGTTCCTGCAACGCAAGGCAGCCGAACAACGGCTCACGCGGGCGTCGATGCGCGATGCCCTGACGGGCCTGTCCAATCGGGCGCACATCCTGCAGCAGATCGAGGCACGGTTGCGCAAGGGCTCGCCAACCGCGCTCCTGTACGTCGATCTGGACCGCTACAAGCTGATCAACGACACGCTGGGACACAGTGCCGGTGACAAGGCGCTGGGCGAAATCGCACGCCGCCTGAGCGAAACGGCAGGTCCCGGACATGCGGTCGGGCGCATGGGCGGAGACGAGTTCATCATCCTGGTTTCGCCTGCCACCGGCCGCAATGACGTCGAAGCGCTCGGCCGCCGGATTCTCGAAGCCATCGAACGTCCGCTGGTGCTGTCCAATCGTGCCTTCTTCCTGTCGGCGAGCATCGGCATCGCGTTCTCTCCGGAGGATGCGAACGACGCGCAGGCGCTCATCCGCTGCGCCGATGCGGCCATGTACCAGGTCAAATCGGTCGGACGCAGCGATGTACGATTTTTCACCGGCGGCATCTCCGACACGCGCGCCATGCAGCTGCAATTGCTGGCCGAAATGCCGCAGGCCATCGAACATGGCCAGATCGAACTGCACTATCAGCCGATCATCAACATCAGTGAGCGCACCGTCACCGGCTACGAAGCGCTGCTGCGCTGGCACCACCCGACGCACGGGCTGCTGCTGCCCGATCAGTTCCTGCCGGTGGCCGAACAGCATCGCTCGATCCGGGAAATCGGTCTGTGGTCCATTCACCGTGCACTGGAAGACCGCATGCACCTGGGCATCGACACCTGGCCCGGGCTCACGGTCTCCGTCAACGTGTCGGCCCTTCAATTCAATGAGGACGACTTTCTGTCCACGCTGAACGCATTGATGCTCGACCTGCACTTCCCCCCGCAGTTGCTGCGCCTGGAACTGACGGAAAGCGCCTTCATCGAGAATCCGCAGCGTGCCGCGGTCCTCATCGGCGATCTGCGCCGTCTCGGCGTGCAGGTCATCGTCGACAACTTCGGGACCGGCTACGCATCGTTGTCCTACCTGAAGAACCTGCCGGTGGATGGCCTGAAAATCGACCACACCTTCATCCAGAACCTGCCCTCCGATCGCGGCAACGCCGCCATCGTGCAGGCGATCACGGCAATGGCGGGCAAACTGGGCATGCAGGCGGTCGCCGAAGGAGTCGAAACGCCAGGGGAACTGCACGAGCTGCGCCTGCTCGCCTGCGAACAGGTTCAGGGTGCGCTGATCAGTTGCCCGATCCCACTGCCGGAGCTGGCCGGATTCCTCGAAACCATGCCGGCCCTGCGTCGCATGCACCACGTGCGCAACGACGACCTCCTGCACACGCACGCGATCTGATCGGCCACACGCCGATCATTGCCGACGGCGTCCGGAAACGACGGCGGATGGTTGCGCCGGCACCGCGCCCCGGGGGGCGATGCACGGCCCGGCAATCCTGCGGCTCAGGGCATCAGTGACGCACCGATGTCACCGCGGCCGGCGCGCACGACCATGGGTCGGCCATCCGTGAAATCGACGACCGTCGTCGGCTCGAACCCCTGCCCGCCGGCATCGATGACGAGATCGATCCGTCCGGTCAGGTGCTCGAGAATTTCATCGGCCTCGTGCAGCGGATCGTCGGTGCCGGGCAGGATCAGGCTGGACGACAGCAGTGGCTCGCCATGGGCACCGAGGACGCCCTGCGCGACCGGTGAATCGGGTACGCGCAACCCGATCGTCTTGCGCGAACGGTGCCAGAGCCGGCGCGGAACTTCGCGCGTTGCCGGCAGAATGAAGGTGTACGGACCTGGTGTCCATTCGCGCAGAAAGCGATACTGCGAGTTGTCGACGCGGGCATAGGTCGACAGTTCGGACAGATCACGGCACATCAGCGTGAAGAGGTGGCGCGGATCGAGCGCCCGGATCGCGCGCAGGCGCTCGACGGCGTCGCGGTCGCCGAGCCGGCAGGCGAGGACATAGCAGGCATCGGTCGGCAGCGCGATCAGGCCGCCGTCGCGGATCACTTCGGCGGCCCGGGCGAGCAGACGCGGCTGCGGATCACGCGGATGCAGTTCCAGCCGGACGGTCATCGAGCGCTCCCGGAGTACGCACTGGCGTCGGCGCCCTCCTCTCTCACGGCACCAGCACCCGTGCCCGCCTGCGTACCGTCACCGGCAACGAGAGCCATGGCCTCGGGCCAGTCCTGCCAGACCGGGACCAGGTCTTCCGGCAGGGACGCCAGACGCCCGAACTGCACGCGCGCATCCTCGGGATCGTGAAAATCGGTGCCGCGCGAAGCCAGCAGATGGCGGCTTCGGGCCAGCTGGGCGAAACGGCGCTGCTCATCGCGCCCATGCGACGAGCAGACGACCTCGATGCCGCGGCCGCCAGCCGCGGTGAATTCGTCGACGAATGTCTCCATTGCCCGAGCATCGAAACGGTATCGCGCCGGGTGGGCAATCACGGCCACGCCGCCTGCGCCGACGATCCAGCCGACGGCGTCACCAAGCGTCGCCCAGCGATGCGGTACGTGACCCGGTTTGCCCTCGACCAGGAAGCGACGGAAAACCTCGCGCGTGCCCTTGCATACCCCCCGTTCGACCAGAAAGCGCGCAAAGTGCGTGCGCGAGAGCATGGCGGGGTTGCGGGTGTGGCGCAGCGCACCTTCCCAGGCACCCGGGATGCCCGCGTCCGCCAACGCCCGGGCAATGCCCCGTGCGCGTTCCTCGCGCCCTTCACGAGTCGCCGCCAGCCCGTCCACGAGCGCGCGGTTTGCGGGGTCGACGTGCAGACCGAGGATGTGCACCGTTTCATCGTGCCAACTGACTGAAACCTCCACGCCGGCGATAAAGCCGACGCCCAGACGCCGGGCTTCCACGCGCGCTTCGGCGACACCGCCAAGCTGATCGTGGTCGGTCAGTGCGAACAGGCGCACACCGTGCTCGACGGCGCGACGCACGACGGCGGACGGTGCCAGCGTGCCGTCGGAAACGCAGGAATGGCTGTGCAGGTCAGCATCGATCAGACGTATGGGCATGCGTCCAAGAATACGCCGAAAACGACCCGGCGCCCGGTGCCGGCACGGGCAGAGCCGGAAATGCGCCGGGAATCCGTGCCGATACGGACTCGACCGGCGCGCCGGCACCGGAAGACGCCAGGGTCAAGGCGCCGACAGGAACTCCGTGATCAGCCGTGCCACCTCCAGCGGACGCTCATGATGGAGCATGTGTCCGGCATCGGCGATCGTGACGGTGCGCAGCGAGCAAATCGCACGCCAGCGCTCCCGCCACTCCGCGGCACGCGTGAATGCGGCACGCTCGTCGGGCAGACCGGCCGTGACCAGCAGCACGTCGGCCTCGATCTGCCGCCAGCACGCCAGCGTCTCGTCCACCCGATACAGCGTGGGTAATGGCAGCCGGTGCGCCGGATCGCTGAGCAGACGAAAACGTCCATCGTCGGTCTCGCACGACCAATGCTCCGCCAGGAAGGCAGCCCGATCGGCCGGCAGCCGCGGATTGAGCCGCTGCAGGCGCGCGGCGACCGCCGCGCGCGACGGATACTCGCGCAGACGCGTTCCGGCCTTCAGCGCATCGAGCCACTGCGCATAGCGATCCGGCGCCTGCTCCGGGCGGGTCGGTGCGACACCGAGTCCGTCGAGATCGACGATGCGGCGCACACGCCGCGGACGCACTCCGCCATAGAGCAGCGCAACGTTGCCGCCCATGCTGTGACCGACCAGATCGACTGCCTCGCCGGGCGCGAAGGCGTCGAGCAGCGCGTCCAGATCGCCGAGATAATCGGGGAACCAGTAACTGTCGACCTCGGCCCGCTGCGTCCGGCCGAAGCCGCGCCAGTCCGGCGCCACGATCCGCCAGTGCCGCGGCAGTGCATCGACGACAAACTGAAAGGACGCCGACACGTCCATCCAGCCATGCAGCAGGAAGAGCAGAGGCTGACGCCGCTCACCATCCGGCCGGGAAACTTCGTCGTCCGCATCCCAGCAACGCAGGTGATAGGACAGACCGCGCACCGGATGATGGATCGAACGAGCCGGCCGCTGCGGCTGCCAGGCAGCGGGCGGTTCATGCAACACGCCCTGATCGTCCACCGCGAGCGTCTGCTGTCGATCGGCGTTGGTCATCCAACCGAATCGGTCGTCTGGGCGGCGTGCTGTTGCGAATCAGGAAAAACCGCCAACACGCCGATGGCTGAAACCGCGCCGAAAGGTAACAACGTCATGGATCTCGAACGCATGGATCCGATCTTCAGAACAGCTACTTCGGACATCTGCAGCAGAACTGAAAGTCAATCACTCGCACAGTCATTTCAACCACGGGTGCTATGACAAAGACCTTGGCCAACGGGCGGCGACTTGGAATATCATACGGCACAGAACCACTGCTGCTGGAACGAGGATACGCACGATTGCCTACTTCCTACTCACAGACCTCCGGTAACGAGCAGTACCTGTCCGCTAACGTAATCACTCTCCGGAATACAAAACAGATAGATTGCTCCTGCCGCCTCTGCCGGCGTTCCGGCGCGACCAAACGGAATCTGCATCTCGATCGCGCGCCGCGCACCTTCCGGGATGCCAGCCGGCAACGGACGGCCTCCGACCTCGATCTGCGTGCCTTCCGAACCGACCGCCTGAGTCATTCGTGTCCCGATCAAACCGAATGCGACGGCATTGACATTCACGTTATACCGCCCCCACTCACGCGCCAGACTTCTGGTCATCCCAACGATACCGGCTTTGGCGGCGGCATAGTTGGTCTGGCCCGCATTTCCCCAGAGTCCGGCCACTGACGACACATTGACAATCTTGCGGTGGACGATGGGACCGCTGGCTGCCTCTCGTTTTGCAGCTTCACGCAGAGGACCAGCCGCTGCCCTGAGGATCCTGAACGGTGCCCGCAGGTGAACATCAAGCATTGCGTCAAACTGATCGTCGCCCATCTTCTGTATGACGCTGTCCCAAGTATAGCCAGCGTTGTTGACGATGATGTCGAAGCCACCGAATGCTTCCATTGCAGTTTGTACGAAGCGATCACCGAAATCAGCGACAGTCACATCACCGGAACAGACCGCGACCTCTACACCCTGTGTACGCAACGACTCGGCACTTTCCTCCGTCGCCTGTTCATCGACATCGTTAATCACGAGCCGGGCACCGTCGGCGGCAAGCTTGTCTGCAACAGCGCGTCCGATGCCACGTGCCGCCCCCGTCACCAATGCGATCTTCCCGCGCAGTTTCACGCTCTCTCTCCGCCTTTTCCCAACCGGGTTTTCCTTCCTTTCAGCCCTCGGACTCCTAGCGCCCAAGGAACCGGGGCGGACGCTTCTCCATGAACGCCCGCGGCCCCTCTGCCGCATCCTCCGTGGAAAGCACGTGAGACCGCGCCTCATCCTCGAAACGGTAGGCCTGCGCGAGCGGCATGCCGCTGCCCGCAATGGCAACCCGCTTGATTTCGCGCACGGAGACCGGCGCATTGGCCGCGATCCGATCGGCAATCGCACGCGCGACCGCCATGACCTGATCAGGGGTTACGCATTGATTCACGAGACCGATCCGAAGAGCCTCGGCCGCATCGATCGGTTCTCCGGTGAGCATCAGATGCATCGCGGCACAATACGGAATCTGCCGGGGCAATCTTGCGATCGCGCCAGCGAACGGAATCACGCCCCGGGCAGCCTCCGGAAGCGCGAACCGTGCATGATCGGCAGCGATACGGATGTCGGTGCCCAGCAGCAGCTCGAACCCGCCAGCCATGCACGCGCCGTTGATCGCGGCAATGATGGGTTTTGTGCCCGGCCGCTCACGCAAACTGGAAGTCGCCATCACCGCAGCATCATCCAGCACCCGTCGATCCCATTCGTCGACAGGCTCGCGCGCGCCGGTAAGCAGCGGAATCGTGCTGCCCAGATCACCGCCTGAACAGAAGGCGAGTTCCCCCGCACCCGTGATGATCAGCGCGCGCAAGGTATCGTCGGCTTCATAGGCATCGAATGCGTCTGCCAGCCGGCAAAGCATTTCCGGAGTCAGTGCATTGCGCGCTTTCGGTCGATTCAGCGTGACCGTGGCAATGGCACCATCCGTCTCGAAGCGAACATTCGAAGTCATTGCAGCTCCCGTAATCCGTTCAAACGCGGCTTCACTTCGTTCTCCCGTCCGCCAGCTGTGCCCGCAGCAACCGCTTCTGGATCTTGCCTACTGGATCCTTCGGCAACTCGTCGAGAAACCATATCCTGCGCGGGATCTTGTACTTCCCGAGGCTTTGCGCGCAGTACTCGATAAGTTCCTGCTCGTCCGGTTTCCCCTCCGCCCGTACGGCCGCTCCCACCGCCTCGCCCCAGCGCGCGTCGGGAATCCCGAAGACGCTGCACTCGAGAACCCGGGGATGCGAGAAGAGGACTTCCTCGACTTCACGTGGGGAAATGTTCTCGCCGCCGCTGATGATCAGGTCCTTCTTTCGATCCACGATATACAGGAATCCATCGGCATCACGGTAGCCGACGTCTCCGGTATGCAACCAGTCGTTCTTGACTGTATCGGCCGTCTCTTCCTCCCGTTTCCAGTAGCCCCGCATGACATTGGGACCTGCCACGACGATCTCGCCGACTTCGTCGATGCCCACGTCATTGCCCTCGTCGTCGACCACGCGCGTTCTGGTGAGGAACAGATCCTTGCCTACCGATCCGAGTCTGTGAACACGTGCGGAATCGAGCCGGATTTCTTCGCGTGCCAGCCAGGTAGCGAGCGGCGACGCCTCGGTCAGGCCGTAAACCTGGATCAATCGATCATTTCCGAGCTGCCGGACTGCTTCCTTGAGAATTTCCACCGGTACCGCCTGGCCACCAAGCGAAATGGTGCGCAGGCTTTCGCCGCTGCCGGTGTCCGGCGCAGGGGCACAGGCGAGCATCCCGGACAACATCGTGAAAACTGCGGTGACATGAGTGACACCATATGCATCGACGATGGACCAGAACCGTTTCTCATCGAAGTGATCTTCGATGACGTTGCTGCCGCCGACAAAAAACTGGCACAGCGCCATGGAAGCTTCCATCGTATGGTAGAGCGGCATGATGTGCAGGCAGACATCCGCCGGACCCAGCCCGTATGCGATGGTGTGGTTCAGCACACCCGCGACCATGTTGCAATGGCTCAGCACCACTCCCTTCGGATTGCCTGTGGTTCCCGAGGTGTAATAGATGCCGAAGACATCCTCACCCGTCACGGAATCCGGGGGCGTACCATCCAGCGGGTTTGCACTGGCCAAGGAAAAATCGCCATTCAACTCCACGAGGCGTTCCGCAGGCAGAGACGGCACTTCGGTCATGGCAGACCGGGCAGTATCGAGAAAAAAACGATCGGCGAAGACCAGGGACGCACCGGAATCCGCCAGGACGAACGCAACCTCTTTCGCCGCCAGTCGGAAGTTGATGGGAACGAAAATGCAGCCGTGAAGTGCTGCAGCGAACATCAGCTTCAACAATTCGGGATTGTTGCGACTCAGAACGGCAACACGATCGCCGCGCGCGAGACCCGAGTGTGAAAGGTACGACCGGTACCTTTGCACGTCCGCATGGAATTCGGCGAAGGTCTGCGACCTGCCCTCGTACCAGGTCGCCACCTTCCCCGGATACAGGCGCGCAGCGCGCAGAAGCAGATCACCCACGGTAATATCGAACACTTCAGGCTCCTATAGTCCGAGGTAGTTCCGGCGGATCGTGTCGTCCCGCAGCAGTTCATCCGCCACACCCGTGATCGCCACTTTTCCGTGCTCCAGAACATATGCCCGGTCGGAACGGCGCAGTGCGGCGGATGCGTTCTGCTCGACGAGCAGCACGGGAACATCCAGCTCGCGCAGCTTCTCGATCGCCGAGAAGATGTTCATCGTCATCCGCGGCGAAAGGCCCAATGACGGCTCGTCGAGCAGCAGAAAGCGCGGCCCGCTCATCAACGCCCGACCCACTGCAACCATCTGCTGTTCGCCACCGCTGAGCGAAGCAGCTTTCCAGGTCTGCTTCGCCTCGAGCACTGGGAAGAGCTCGAGGACAAGCGCTTTCCTCTCATTCAATTCCCTGTCGCGCAGTCTGCCGGCATATGCTCCGAGCCGCAGGTTCTGACCAACCGTGAGGGCGCCAAAAATTTCACGTCCTTCGGGTACATGTGCCAACCCCAGCCGGACGATGCGCTCCGCTGCAAACCCTCCAATCGACACTCCATCGAACAGGATTTCTCCCTGTCGAACTGGAAGGAGTCCCGAGATGGTGCGCAACAACGTGCTCTTGCCGGCGCCATTCGTCCCGAGGATGCAGACGACTTCGCCCCGATCCACGCGCAGACTCACGTCGTGGAGAATATTCATCGGCCCGTAACCAGACCGCAGGCTGCGGATCTCAAGCATCGGTGGCTCAACTCACCTCGTCCGGCGTCCCGAGATAGGCCTCGATGACTTCCGGGTTGCTGCGCACTTCCTCAGGTGTGCCTTCGGCCAGCTTCCTGCCTTGCGCGAGCACGAGAATCTCGTCGCAGATGCTCATGATCAACTTCATGTCGTGCTCGATGAGCACAATCGTGACGCCTTCGTCACGGATCTTGCGCAACACACTGGCGAAGACACTGACCTCTGCATCATTCAAGCCTGACGCCGGCTCGTCCAGCAGCAGCAGCTTCGGTTCGAGCATCATCGCCCGGGCCAGCTCGACATACCGCTGCTGTCCGAAGGCAAGGCTTCGTGGCATCTGATCTGCGGCCTGGGTCAGACCAAAGAAGTCGAGCCACTCCCGCGCCTTCACGCGCAACCCCTGCTCCTGCCTTCTGCTGCGTCCGGCGAGCGTGGAAAAAATCGACGGGGCAAGACGAAGATGCGCCCCGAGCAGAACGTTATCGAGCACGGTCGCATGATTGTTGTTGAAGAGCCGTACCAGCTGAAAGGTTCTGGCGACTCCATACCGGGGTACATCATGCGGTGGCAACCGGTCCAGCCGGGTACCCTCCATCGTGATCGCGCCACGATCGGCTCGCAGCGATCCGCCCACCAGGTTGAGCAGCGTCGACTTGCCAGCACCATTTGGTCCGATGACGCCTTTGATGTGACCCGGTGAGACGACAAAGCCCACGCTCTCGACCGCGGCGACGCCGCCGAACGATTTCGACAGGTCCATCACTTCGAGCAGCGGCCGGATCGGGCGGCTGGATTCGATCTCCGTCATTGTGTGAGCGCCCTGTGGTCCGGACGTACTCTTTGCGGCCAGAGCCGCTCGATGACGCTTTGTACGAGGCCATACAGGCCACCGGGAAAGAACGCCAGCACAAGAATCAGCACAACGCCGGTTCCGAGCAGTTCATAGTCCTTGAAGTGATGAACGAACTCGGGCAGCACCTGCAGGACAAAGGCACCCAAAGCTGCGCCATAAATCGTGCCGATCCCGCCGAGATAAGCCATCACGAGGATATGAATCGACTGCCCGATCGTGAAGTCATCAGGAGCGATGAAGCGCAGGTGATGCGCAAACAGCGAGCCGGCGAGCGCCGCCAGCGCACAGGCGAACACGAACACCGATACCTTGTAACGTGAAACATCGACACCCAGCGCAGTGGCGGTCGCCTCGTCCGCGTGAACGGCAATCAGTGCCCGGCCATATGCCGATTCCAGCAGCTTGCGAGCAGCAGTAATCACGAGAAACATGACTGCGAGCACGAGCAGGTAGTAATGCCGGCTATCGCTGAACTCGAAACCAAACAGACGGAAGCGCGGGATCCCGCCGAAGCCTGCGGCCCCTCCTGTCCACTCGCGAAGGCCGACGAGCAGTGTAAAAGTCACCGCTGTCAGCCCGAGTGTCGCCATGGCCAGGTAGTAACCTTTCAGACGAAGGACGGCACGCCCTATCAGATATGCCGCGAGAGCGGAAAGAAGCATTCCGGCCGCTGCTGCCACGATGGCCGTGACCCCATGGCGGACCGTGAGAATCGCGGAGCTGTAGGCACCGATCGCGAAGAAGGCCGCGTGACCGAGAGTGATCTGACCGGCCACACCGACGACCAGATCGACACTGGCCGCGAGAATGACGAACACCGCGACGGTCGTAAGGACCTCGGCGTAATAGTTCGAGAGCGAGCCAAAGGCGAAGGGCGCTGCTGCGAGCAGCAGGTAGGCGCCGACATGAGCTATCGATCGAATCGACACTACATCCCCCCGCCTTCGTCACTGCCAAAAAGCCCACCGGGCCTGACAAGCAGAAATCCGATCAGGAACAGGAAGACGATCGCATCGGCAAACTCCGAAGAAACGAAACCGATGGCACCGGCTTCGAGAAGGCCGACGAGGAATCCTCCCGCGAGTGCTCCTCCAGTGCTGCTGAGTCCGCCCACGACCATCGCGACGAACGCCTTCACCATCGGCATCGTGCCGGACGCGAAACCAAGGAAGACAACCGGAGCGATCAGCATCCCGGCAAGGGCTCCGAGCGCCACGCCTGCTGCCCACCCGAACTGTGTGAGGCGGGTGACGCTGATACCTACAAGGCGCGCGCCGGTCGGCGTTTCCGCCGCAGCGCGCATGGCCAGGCCAAGAGTCGTGTATTCAAAGAAGTACCGAAGAAGCACGAATACGACGACGGAAGCTCCAATGACGAACAGAACCTGTGTTGAAAGAAAGGCGCCGAAAAATTCCCATGGTGGCGCCGCGACAAATGGTGCTACGACATGTGCCTCCCGGCCCCAGACAGGCAATGCGATGCCCTGAAGACTGATGGAAAGAGCGATCGTCATCACGATCACGGTTCCCACTCCCCCGTAACGAACCGGCCGGATGACCACGCGCTCGACGAAGACGCCGAGTACGCCCGCCAGTATCAGTGTCACGAGGAAGGCCAGCCACAGTGGCATCGCGGCCGCGTTGGTGAGAGCAGACAGGGTCAGGCCCCCGATGACGAAGAACTCGCCCTGCGCGAAACAGACAATCCGCGAAACCTTGTAGACCATCACGAGGCTGACTGCGAGCAGCGCATAAACTGCACCCATGCTCAGTCCACCGAAGGTGATCTGGAGCAGGAGAGCTGTGTCCGGCATCGTCGGTCTCCGCGGTGTGGTGTCTCGTGCCCTATTTCACGAGCACCCAGCCGGACGACGTCGGCCGCAGCAATACCAGATCATCCGCCGATGTTCCGTGATGATCCGTGGCGCTCAGGTGAAACATGCCGCTGTAGCCCGGAAATTCGTCGATGGCCTCGATCGCGGCACGCAGCTTTCCGCCTTCGCCGGTTCCGGCCCGGTGCAGTCCCTCGGCCACAAGCAGCACCGCATCGGCGGCAAGTCCGGAGAAGTAATTGGCAGACTCCTTGTATCGCTCGACATGATGGCGGTTGAAGTCGGCGATCATCCTGGCGTTCGGTTCGCTGCCGTCCAGCGCATCGGGTGCACCGAGGCGGCCGGAAGGAACGAGGATGTCGGCATCCAGCGAAGAGATCATCTTCAGAAAGCCCGGTGTCGCATTCCCGTGTGATACGAGAAGGGGCACATCGAAACGGATCTGCTTCATGTTTCGCGCAACCATCGCAGCAGCCTCGCCGGTTACGAACGAGAACACGGCATCCGGCTTCCTGGCCCGAAGCTGGGCAAGTTGCGTCGTCAGATCAGGTGACTGGGGGTTGAAGCGCTCGGTACCGACGAGTTCGATGTCGTGTTTCGCGGCCGCCCTCCTGGCCGACTCGATACCGACGTCCCCCAGCGGACCGATCGGCATCAGCATCGCGACACGCTTCAGACCCTTCTGGGAAAAATACGCGAACGGGCGCTCGACTGCGTAATCCGTCTTGTGTGCGGTGTTGAACACGAATGGATCGCTGACTGGATCCACCGTGTAGCCCGAAGCAACGATGGTTGGCACTTTCTGCTCTCGCGCAACGGTGGCGAGTGCACCTGAAAGCGGTACCGATGCAGTTCCGATCAGCGCAACCACCCGATCGCGGGAAATCAGGCGCTGTGCAGCTCTGGCCGCTGCCTCCGGGCTGGATTGATCGTCATAGACGACCAGTTCAAGCGGCCTACCATCGACTCCACCCTGGCCGTTGATCAAATCCACCTGAAGCTGGGCCGCTTTCTGATAGTACTCGCCCAGCCATGCAAGGGATCCGCTGAGCGGAAACACGGCACCGATACGGTACTGGTCCGCGGCGCGAACCGCTTGCGGCGCAGCAAGAAACGCCAGACAAAACAGCAACGCTGAAGCGAAGCGAAGTCTCATGTTCCCTCCGATAGACCTGTTCGCCGTCCGGGCTCGAACAGGCCCGGCGGAACGTGACATGGAAAGAACACGATATCGATAGCCCTCGATCTTTGCTGTCCTCCGCGTTGAGGACAAGATCGAACGGGTCACATTTCCCGCTCCCCCAGATCGGGGGGCAGACAGACAGGATGGGCGAACGCAGTTAACGCAGCCGTTGGCGAACTGACGATGAACCGCAGACACGCCGTGAAGTCGACCCGAGCTGTTTTGCATCATCCAGCACGAGAGCGAACAACTGATGCCGGTAACGGATTCCCAGTCGTTCGAACGCCCGATCGCGGTAGGTTTTCACCGTCGTGGACGACAACCCCAGATCAGCCGCGATTCCGTCGTGTGTCCAACCCTTCAGCAGCCGCTCACAGACCTGGCGCTCGCGCGGTGTCAGTGGCTCCAATACGTCCTGTCGTGGCGAACAGAGGTTGTCGAGAGCGATATGTCGCTGTACAGAGGCCATCAGCGGCAGGCTGAACCGTCCAATGACATCAATTTCATCATCACGAAACGAATGTTGTGACTCGTGTCGATAGAGATTCACGGCGAGCAGCGCATCGCCGGCATCCCGCGTGACGATCGAGAGTCGCTCCTGCAACTCGTTACGACTGTAGATCTCGGCACGATGCGGGTACGGGATTTCCCTTGCATTCCAATGCATCAACAGGAGCGTCTTCTGACGCAGTTCTTCGCGCACTGCACGAAAGGTCTCGTCACGACGATACAGGGACTCTCGATACACACGCCAGGAACGAACGGTTCCGTCACGAACCCGGAAACTCCCCATCGCATGAACTGACGGGGGCGCGCAGTCCGAGAGTCGATAGATCGACCACCAGCAAAACGGCATCCAGAGATTCAGGGATGCGAGACCTTCGGTACCGAACGATGAAGTTCCGATCGAGGCAATGAGTCCGGCAAGCGCATGTTGCGCTGCTTCATCGGAAATCGGTACACGGTTTCCCGAACCGGGGATTTCGATCAATTGCATCGACGTCCTCCGTATCCGTAGCCATTCAGGTACTTCATATGAGTCATTTTATTGACAAGCTGTCGAAATTCGCCGATGCGTACAGAAATGTGCAGATGCTGATCACGCTGCAGGCAGCAGCCAGTTGCAACCTGTGTGACAGCTTCGCATGCGAAGACGACGTACTCCTCGGCTGTAAGCGTTCCACCCGCCGGTTCCGGTCATCCAGCCAGGTCGGCCTGCCGGGCGGCATATTTCTGCGCATAGCCGCAGTACATCGTGCCAGCCTGTGCAACGACTGTGCGCAGCGAATCGCGCAATGCAGCAATCGGCCGCGCCGGCCGTCCGCCCCACAGCGAGCCGCTGGTCAGCAACTGGCCTTCGCTGGTATGCGTTCCGGCGGCGACAAACACATCATCCTGCACGATCGTCCCCGGCGCCAGCCGACTGCCCATGCCGATGAGCGAGTCGGAACCGATCGTGCAGTCTTCGAGCAGCACGTTGTGTCCGATCGTCGTCCGTTCACCGATTTCGATCGCACGTGTCGATGTGCGCAGCACGCTGTTGTCCTGCACATTGGTGCCCGCGCCGACGCGGATCGGATGTTCGTCGGCGTCCAGGACGCAACCGAACCAGACGCTCGCCTGCGTCCCGAGAATCAGGCGCGCCCGCCCGACAGCCGTGGCCGCGACATAGCTTCCGGCGCCGGTTTCGATCCGGAACTCCTGAGCACCGGTCGTGTCGCAATTGCGCGCCGACGCGCGTATCCGGTCGCGCAGTTCATCGCGTTCGGCAGCGGTGAGCGTACGCACGGGCTGTGCCGGCGAGCCTTCGCACCAGTGCCCAGGTGGCAGCACTGCACGCGGGAAGACGACCGAGCCGGCGGCAAGCACACAACCGCTGCCGACGGTCGCTCCATCGAGGACGGCGACATTGTCCCCGAGCACGCAGTCGTCGCCGATCGTGCAGGCATGCACGATCGAATTGCGACCAACGGTCACCCGGTCACCGATCGTCGTGCCGTACAGATCGTGCGCGATATGGACGGTGGCATGCACACCGAGAAAGAAATCCTCGCCCGCGTTCACGACATGGCCGTCGGCCCGTACAACCGCAAAGGGCGCGAACGCCGCCAGCCGGCCGACGCGCGCCCGACCGAGAACGGCACTGGCCCGATCGAAGAATGCGGCCGGTGCATCGATGGCCGGCGAGATACCGCGAAACGGCAGGGTGAAAGGTTTCGAGTGCATGTGTCCGATCTCGAGGACAGCGGTCCCGGGCACCCGCGGCGGGACCGGAAGTCCATCATTCGTCTGAAGGTAGTTCGCGCAGGCGGCAGCGCTGTCGCACCTGCCCACGGATACTACGGCAAAGGCGAGCGGGCCGCCCGCGGCGCCGGACTTCCCGCAGCATGCACGGCGATCAGGACGAGCAATCAGCACTGCAACCGGATCGCCGTGACGGTGGCAGCCGGTGCAGGCGTACTCACGCCGAGCGCCAGTCCCGGCGTGAGCCGACGCTTTTCAGGGCTTGACCACCAGATCGTTACGCACGCGCGCGACACCCTTCACGGAACGGGCAATCGTCCCGGCCCGGTTCTTTTCCTCCTGGGACCTGGCGAAGCCGGAAAGCTGCACCTCGCCGCCCTCGATGGTCTTGACGTTGATGTTTGCCGCGGACGTGACCGGATCGTCGGCGAGCCTGGCCTTGACTGCTGCCGTAACGACTGTGCCATCCACATACTCGCCCACGGTTTCCTGTTGCCTGGCAACCGAGCAGCCTGCCACCCATGCGACTGACGCGCATGCCAGGGCCGCAGCAGCGACAACGCGAGATATCTGCATGATTCTTTCTCCGGATCGGCGTATTGAATGAAACCGGACCGCCTACGCCAAAATACGGCCCGGGCACGAAATACATGCGCAATGTCACAGCCTGGGCCGTCGGCCAAAAACAAGCGAGATCACAAACAGAACGAGAAAAATGAAGAACAGGATCTTGGCAATGCTGGCGGCCGCGCCTGCAATACCGAAAAAGCCCAGAAATCCTGCAATGAGGGCAATCACGAAAAATACGGCTGAGTAATAGAGCATGAGGTTCGTCCTTTCGGTCGTTCAGATCGGTCGTTCCCTGCGCGTGCCGGTACGTGATGATCCAGCGGAACCCGAACGGGTCAGGCGGCGGATGCAAAGGCTTCAACCAGAATTCTCATGGCAATGCCTGGTATCGCAGACGCTGGTGGTTGTAAAAGTGTATCTCGTCGGCAATTACGCGGCCGACATACTGCAGCGCTTCAAAGTGATACCGGTGGGGGCAGCGATCATTCGGGCAGGTTTCCACCGGATCGGCACGGCCGGGCGTGCGTGGCCGTGACGGGCGGCAGACACCGGGCAGCAGCGCCGTCCGGTGCCTCAGGGGAGAAGACGGCGCCGTCGGTCCGAACCAGACCGGATGCGACGGCATCGGCATTCACGTTGCACCACCAGCGCTCCCTTGCCAGGCGCCTGGCACCGCGGAGATCGACCGTGCCATCCGATGGGATCCATCGCCCGCTGCGACACCGCCGCTGCCGGTGTCGATAGCCGCCGCTCATCGTGAATCGATATGCAATTGCCTGGTCCTGGAGCTACGGTTGCCGCCATCGACCCGCTGTCGTTTGTCCTTCCCTCTCCGGTACCTCTCATCATGCGCCGCAATCTGCCCGTCACACAGAATGAACACCAGTTCCCGGAAGACGAGATCCTGTTGACCACCACGGACCCAAAGGGCCGGATCCGCTACACCAATGAGGCTTTCGTCGACGTCAGCGGTTTCACTCGCGAGGAACTGCTGGGCAAGGCGCACAACATCGTGCGTCACCCGGACGTACCTCCGGCCGTGTTCGCCGACTTCTGGGCAACGATGAAGGCGGGCCGCTCATGGAGTGCGCTGATCAAGAACCGGCGAAAGGACGGCGATCATTACTGGGTCCGGGCCAATTCGGCTCCGATCCGGCGCGGTGCCGACACGATCGGTTACATTTCCGTGCGCACCGCGCCCGGGCGCGGCGAAGTCGCGCGGACGGAAAAGCTGCTGGCCGACATGCGCGCCGGCAAATCCCGCTATCGTTTCCGCGAAGGCGTTCTGGTGCGTGCCGGCTGGCTGGCCTGGACCAACGCCTTCCGGATCATGCCGATCCGCTGGCAGATCCGCAGCACCCTGCTGGTTTCGCTGCTCGCGGCCGTCGGCGGCATCTGGCTGGCCGGCGTGCCCACGGCACAGGCAGCCTGGCTTGCGGCGATCCTGGGGCTCGCACTATCGGCGGCGAACGCCTGGATCGAATACCGGATCGCCGGGCCCATTTCGTTCATCCTTCGCCAGGCGCAAACGATCGCCAGCGGGCAACGCGGCAAAGACCTGCATCTGCAGCGCACCGACGAGATCGGCATGCTGCTGCGTGCCATCAATCAATCCGGGCTGAACCTGCGTGCATTGGCCGACGAGGTCACGCGCCAGACGACCGGCGTATGCAAGGCCACCGACGAGCTGTCGCACGGCATCGGAGAACTGAGCGCACGGACCGAAGCCACGGCAGCCAGTCTGCAGCAGACGGCCGCGTCGATGGAGCAGATGTCCGGCACGGTGGCAACGACGGCGGACAATGCACGCCGCACCGGCGAACGGGCCGAAGCGGCGTCACAGCTGGCCGACCGCAGTGGCCGGATCGTCGAGTCGGCCGTGCGCTGCATGAGCGACATCGAAAGTGCGAGCCGGCGCATCGGCGACATCACCGCGCTGATCGACAGCATCGCCTTCCAGACGAACATCCTCGCGCTGAACGCTGCGGTGGAGGCGGCACGGGCCGGCGAACAGGGACGCGGCTTCGCCGTCGTGGCCACCGAAGTGCGCAGCCTGGCACAGCGCAGCGCGGAGGCGGCACGCGAAATCCGCGATCTCATCGCTGCCTCGACCGCGACCATCGAAGACGGGGCGGCCAAGGTCGGCGAAGCCGGCCGGACGATCGACGAAGTCATCGCCGAAGTCAGGCGGGTCGCGCTCCTGAGCAGTGAGATCACGATTGCCACGCAGGAACAGGCCGGCGGAATCAGCCAGGTCAACCAGGCCGTGGCCCAGCTCGATCAGGCGACCCAGCAAAACGCAGCCCTGGTCGAACAGGGCGGTTCGGCGGCCCGGCACCTGCAGCAGCAGACCACCCATCTGCTCGAAACCGTCAGCCTGTTCGGCGTGTCGCACCACGCGACCCGGCCGGCACCGGCGTCTGCCGCCTGGGATGGACAGGAACGCCGGGGGCCGGACCGCGCGCGCAACGTCACGCGCCTGCATCCCGCGCCAACCGGCTCACGATCCACTGCCGGCGCAACTGCGAATCACGACTCCGGCGCCCCGACAAGCGCACCGGACACTGCCTCCGGCAACGCCGCAGCCGGATATCCGAACCCTCTCCGGACCGGCACCGATGACTGGGAGGAATTCTGAACCGCATGGACGGCAAGGACGGATCCCGCCGACCGCACGGACGCGGACGATACCCCGGGAAATCCAGGGACGTCTTCAGAAAGTGAAGTTCAAATCGACGCGCAGACGGCGTCCGGGTGCCTCGAAGCCGACGTACCATTGGTTGTGCCGGTCGAAGACGTTGTCGATCGCCACACTGGCCTGCAGCCATTTGCCGGCTCGCAGGACCAGCGCCACGTCACTGCGCACGACCGAAGGCAGATAGAGATTGCCGGTCGGGATCGACGAATCGAAGATGTCGGCGGCGTATTCGGTACTCCACGAAAGCGACCAGCGCGGATCGATGTCCCAGGAAGCACGCACCCCGGCACGCTTGCCCGGGCGCTGGCGCAGCGGCTCGTTGTCGTCCATCACCCGCGTGAGCAGGCGCGTGTAGTGTGCCCGCAGCGACAGGCTGTCCACCGGCTTCCAGCGGACTTCGAATTCGGCGCCGCGCACCTTGACCGTGTCGGCGTTGACGAGCTGGTTGGTCGTGTTGTCGAAGTCGACAAGATCGGTATAGCGGGTACGAAACAGGGTGACGCCGGCATGGACGCGATCATCGGCGAACGGCTGCTCGTAGCCGATCGTCTGCCCCTTGCTGTGTTCGGAGCGAAGGTCCGGATTGCCGCTGAGGATCGGCGGCATCCCGAGCGCGAAAAAGCTCGGCGGCTTGAAGCCCTCCGAATGGCTGGCGCGCAGCACGCCGCCGGTCGATCGCAGCATGTAGCGCAGGCCGGCGCTCGGGCTCGTGTTCGAGCCGTCGGTATCGACGCGGTCATGGCGCACACCGGCGCGCAGGACGAGATCGGGCGTCGCCTGCCACTTGAATTCGCCGAATGCCGAGCGCGTCTGCCGGCGCAGATCGAAGTCGCCCGGAATCGGCATGCCGAACAGCGTATAGGTGACCCGGTCGACTCCGTGTTCGCGCTGGTACTCCAGGCCGACGGCGAGTTCGTTGCCGCCCGGATAGTGGAAGACGAGATTGGCCAGTGCGTTTTCGCGCGTGAAGGCGGTGTCGGTCAACGCCGCCGGCAGGCCGATCGGGCTGCGCACACCCGGTGCGACGCCGGGCGAATCGATGTTTTCCGTGCGCCGGTAGCGCGTCAGCGACGCGTTCAGTTCAGTGACGTCGGACCACTGGTACCAGCCACGGATGCTCCAGCTCGTATCGACTGCGTGCCGATCCTCGAGGGTGCGCAGCTCGGCCAGCCGGATCCCGCCGCTGTCGTCGGGAAACGCCGTGCTGTCGCGATCAGCGTGGCGCAGGTCGATGTCGAGGCCGCCGGCCGCGCCAAGCCGCAACCGGGCCGAGCCGGTTACCACCCGGTTGTCGAGCTTTCCCCCCAGCGACGTGCGCCCGTCGCGCAGACGGGATGCGCCGACCGAGAAACGCGCGCCGTCGATTCCGCCCGACACGCGGGCATGGACGCTGCGGTAATCCTGTCCTCCGATTCCGCCACCGGCCTCGCCGTGCCATTCGTCCGATCGGGCGTGGCGCGTGACGATGTTGATGACGCCGCCCATCGCATCGGCACCATAGATCGACGAGGCAGCGCCGCGCAGGACTTCGATGCGCTCGATCTGGTTCGGATCCAGACCCGAGAGGTCGAAACCGCCGCCGCGTGAATTGGTCGGATCATTGACACGCACGCCATCGATCAGGACCAGCACGTGATTCGGATCGCTGCCGCGGATATAGGGCTGGCTCAGTCCGCCCGGGCCGCCCAGCGCGTCGATCTGCAGACCCGGCACCTGACGAAAGAGATCGACACCGGTAGCAGGTGCATTGCGCGTGATCTCGTCACGCGTCACTACCGTGATGCTGTCCGCTGCCTCTTCCTGCAGGGTTGGTACACGATAGGCAGTCACCACGACGTCGGCCAGGCGGGCCTCGCCCGCCGGCTCGGCGGCTTTTGCGGGTCGTTGCGATGCCTCCTGTGCGAAAGCGTCCGGCATGCCGCCCGCCCCGACGGCCAGCAGAGCGAACAGGAACGATGCCATGGACGACGGCGATCGGGAGAGGAACCATCCGCCCGCCGCCGGACCTGCATTGGCGGCCTGCCCCACCACGCCGGCAGACGTGCGGCCAGCGGGCCGCACGACCGGCTCATGGCCGGGGCGGATCGGGTGATCCCGGCAGGGTGTCGCGGGAGCGGGACATGGGCCATCCATTGCGCCGGGCATCAGAAGATCACTGATGTGCCTGCTGCAGGGTACGCACGTAGGCAATCACCTTCAGCATGTCATCCTGCGACATCCGGTTGGCGAACGACTGCATGGCGCCCGAGGCACCTGCGTACAGGATCGAGAACATTCCCGGGTCGTTCATCATCTGCGGATAGATGTGATCGGTGCCGATCAGCGGTGGGCACATCTTGCCGCTGCCGTCGGAGTTGTGGCAGACCTGACACCACTCGTCAAAGAGTGCCTTGCCCTGACCTGTCGCGGTCGCATCGCCGACATAGGCGTTCTTGCCGGTCTCCTTGAACTGCTCGATGGCCGCGGTCTTCGTCTTTGCTTCCGGTATCTGAAGCGCGTGACCATCGAAAGGATCCTGAAACACCGGCTTTTCCGCATGGGCGAGGCCCGTGGCGAACGGCAGCACCGAGAACACGGCAAACGCCAGAACTGCGATCATGAGATGCCATGCCGCACGGCACGGTACGGGGCGCGGTGCCGGCCCCGGCAGGGCGCCGGCGGATGCCGATGTCCTGCGCGGTGCGCGACCGTCCGGTTCAGAGGGTTGAACGAGCGGGTGCAACTTCAGCTCCTTCCGGCACCTTGTCCGCCGGCATGATTCTCCACAATGCTCCCGGCGGGTTGGCCGTCGGTCCCTTGTCGTCGGTATAGAAGCAGTAGCAGTTCGTGGCCAGCACGTAACCGTCGGCATCGACGTTGCCTCCGGTGAACTGCAGCCTCGTCTGCAACAGCTCCTGCATCACCCACTTCGACGCTGTCTTGTCCCAGGCCGTGCCGAACAGCCGGCCCGAACACCAGTCACCGACGAGATAGGTCGCCGGCATGCCGGCATAGCCGTTGGCAACTCCCAGCCCCTGAGCCGAACATCCCCAGCCGGTGCGCAGCTTTTCAGCACCCGGATACGGTTCCTGGTGCGGATACTCGGACACGGGCAGGACGCCGACGATCGGGCATTTGTCATCCGGACCGGTCATCGGGTGGCAGTGCGAACCCTGGTTGAATTTCCAGCCGTAGTTCTCCCCTCCCGCCGAGTTGGCCGGTTGCCAGTCGATTTCCTCCCAGTGGTTCTGACCGACGTCCGCAATGAACAGATCACCGGTCTTGCGATCGAAGTGGAAGGAATACGGATTGCGCAGGCCATAGGCCCAGGTTTCCGGACGCGACTTGATCTGGTTGGCCGCGAATCCCTTCTCGGTGATCCCGAACAGCGACATCAGCTGCGGCACGTCGGCGCGTGCATAGGGATTGTCCGGCGGAATCGCGTACGGGACGTCGTCCGGCGTGTTGACGTCGATCCGCAGGATCTTCGCCCAGAGCACCGTCAGGTCCTGGCCGGCATTCAGCGGGTCGCCTTCCCAGCCGCCGTCGCCCTTGCCGATGTACAGATAGCCGTCGGGGCCGAAGGTGATCATGCCGCCATAGTGGTTGTAGTACGGCTGCGGAATGTTCATGAGCACCTTGGCCGTCTTCACCAGCCGTTCACTGGTGATCCGGTCCGGACTGGCCGGATCGACGGTGAAGCGCACGATCATCGAGGCGCCATTGAACGGAAGCGACGCGTAATGCGCGAAGACGTAACCGTTCTTCTTGAACTCCGGATGAAATGCAATCGACCACAGACCCTGTTCGGTGAAACCGGTCTGCACGTCGGAGCCAAGCGGGTTGAAATTCGTCAGGTCGAGAAACGGCTCCGCCTGCACCTTGCCGTCGGGTCCGACCACGCGCACCCGGCCCACGCGCTCGACGACGAAGAGCCGGCCCGATCCGTCGTTGGCTGCCGTGACGCCGACCGGATCGTTGAAGCCGTCAGCCACCTTGACCAGCGCCAGTTTGACCGCTCCGGGGATGGCGCCGCCGGGGTGCGCGACCTGATCGGGTGCCGTCGGGACCTCCTGCGCACCGACGGCCACGAAACTGCCTGCCGCAAACAGCAGGCTCGCACAGGCCAGACTGGCACTGCGCGGCATGCGTCCGGAAGTCCTTCCGGCAGAGTATTTCTTCATCGGTCACCTCCCTGTGTCCTGATGCCGATTCACTCTACGCCTGCGAATTTGCCTCGTCCAATTCCCATGAGGCGGGCATGGCAGCGCTGCAAACGCGCGCCGGAAAGGGACAATCAGGGTTTCGCGCGGGGCGGGCGCGGAGAACGGGAGGAGAGGATGCGAGCGACAGACACCAGCTGCGGAAGGAAGGAACCGTCGGCGAAATACGATCCGGGAATCCGGTCGATCACGGGTCGTGAGTTCGTCTCCGGCGATCGCTGCCGGGCGGCTGTCGGCGGCGACTACCGAGGGCCGTGGTCGACATGATCGTCGAGCCGATTCCCGTGCTCGCGGTCGAGTGCCGCCGTACGCACCTGTGAGCCGGAGTGCCGACGCTCCGGTGCCGCTTCATTGACCTGGATGAACAGCTCGTCGGGCCGGATCATTCCGAGACCGTAGCGAGCGCGCTCCTCGAGCGCCTGCTTGCCGGCGCGCAGATCGGCAACCTCGGCCTCGAGCACCTCGTTGCGCGAAGCCAGGCGCGCATTGAGCGTCTGTTGCGCCTGCAGCTGGTAATCGAGTTCGCGCACGCGCAGCCAGCCGCCCTTGCCGAGCCAGAGTGGGTACTGGATCAGCACGAGCAGGCCGGCGAGAAGAATGGCGAGAAAGCGCACCCGGAACGTTTCTCCGCTACTGTCGGCCAGTGCCCGAACGGCACGGCCGGTGTGCAATCATCGCACGGCCGCTGATACCTGCCACCGGACGAATCCGGGCGACACGGGCTTCGACCGGTACCTTTCCGATCAGCGCAGATTGTAGAACGCCGAACGTCCCGGCCAGCCGGCGACTTCGCCCAGATCCTCCTCGATGCGCAGCAGCTGGTTGTACTTGGCCACCCGATCGGTACGGCTCATCGAGCCGGTCTTGATCTGCAGCGCATTGGTGGCCACGGCAATGTCGGCAATCGTCGTGTCTTCCGTCTCGCCCGAGCGGTGCGAGATGACCGCCGTGTAGTTGTGCCGCTTGGCCAGTTCGATGGCGGCGAAGGCCTCGGTGAGCGTACCGATCTGGTTGATCTTCACCAGGATCGAATTGGCCACCCCTTCATCGATGCCACGCTGCAGGATCGCGGTATTGGTGACGAACAGGTCGTCACCAACCAGCTGCACCCGGTCGCCGAGCACATCGGTGAGCAGCTTCCAGCCGTCCCAGTCGTTCTCCGCCATGCCGTCCTCGATCGAGATGATCGGATAGCGGTCGCACCAGGTCGACAGCAGGTTGGCAAAATCATTGGCGCTCAGGGTCAGGCCCTCGCCGGTCAGATGGTAGCGACCATCACGGAAGAATTCGCTCGCCGCGCAGTCGAGCGCCAGTGCGATCTGGCTGCCCGGCTCATAGCCGGCGGCATCGATGGCCTCGAGAATGAGCTGGATCGCGGCTTCGTGATTCTGCACGCTCGGCGCGAAGCCGCCTTCATCGCCGACGGCGGTCGACAGACCGCGATCGTTGATGAGTTTCTTCAGCGCATGAAAGACCTCCGCGCCATAGCGCAGCGCCTCGCGCAGACTGGGTGCGCCCAGCGGCACGATCATGAATTCCTGCAGATCGAGGCTGTTGTTGGCGTGCGCACCGCCGTTGATCACGTTCATCATCGGCACCGGCAGCGCCATCGCGCCGGAGCCGCCGAAATAGCGGTACAGCGGCAGCCCGGAATCGTCGGCCGCCGCCTTGGCCACTGCCATCGACACAGCCAGCATCGCATTGGCGCCGAGCCGCGACTTGTTCTCGGTGCCGTCCAGTTCGATCATCGTGCGGTCGATCCAGGCCTGCTCGGTCGCGTCCAGCCCCATCACCGATTCGGAGATCTCGGTATTGATGTGCTCGACGGCGCGCAACACGCCCTTGCCGAGATACCGGGCGCCGTCGCCGTCGCGCAGTTCGATCGCTTCGCGCGAACCAGTCGATGCCCCCGACGGTACTGCTGCCCGGCCCATGACGCCCGTTTCCAGCAGGACGTCACATTCGACGGTAGGGTTGCCGCGCGAATCGAGTACCTCGCGGCCAATGATGTCGACGATCGCACTCATCTGGTTTCGACTCCCTCTACGACGATCATGTTGAAGTGTTCCGTGGCACCGGCGCGGCGCGCCCGTGCCTCCCGGTAGCGTTCCGAATCGTAAAAGGCACGCGCTGCGGCCAGATCCGGAAATTCGACGACGACCATGCGTGATGGCCGCCAGTCTCCCTCCAGGGTCTCGCAGGCGCCGCCCCGGACGACGAAGCGGCCGCCGGCCGCCTCGATCGCCGCGGGCGACAGGGCCATGTACTCCCGATAGCGTTCGGGATCGCTGACGACAGCATCGACGATCACATAAGCGGACATCTGGATTCCTCCTCGGGTTCGGTGATCTCTCGTTCGGTACCGGCCAGAGTCGGCAAAGCGGCCTGCAAGCGCACTCCATGCCCGACGCACCCGGCGGGTTGCGGTCCGCAGCCCGTCGGGCGACCACGCCTTTCAGCCGGCATCGCCCGCCAGCGTCAGTTCGGGAAACCCGGCACGCTTGACCAGCGCGTCGAGCGACTTCAGCGTGGCAAGCAGTTCCTCGAGTTGCGGCAACGGCCACGCATTCGGGCCATCGGACAGCGCATGCCCGGGATCCGGGTGCGTTTCCATGAACACGCCCGCGACGCCCGTGGCCACCGCCGCCCGCGCGAGCACCGGGACGAATTCGCGCTGGCCGCCCGACGAAGTGCCCTGCCCGCCCGGCAGCTGTACCGAGTGCGTGGCGTCGAAGACGACCGGGCAGCCGGTTTCACGCAGGATCGCCAGCGCACGCATGTCGGAGACGAGATTGTTGTAGCCGAAGGAAACGCCTCTCTCGCACACGAGGATGTTGTCGCCGTCACCACCGGCCTCGACGGCGGCGGCACGTGCCTTGTCGACCACGTGCTTCATGTCGTGCGGTGCCATGAACTGCGCTTTCTTGATATTCACCGGCCGGCCGGCAGCGGCCACCGCGCGGATGAAATCGGTCTGGCGGGCGAGGAATGCCGGCGTCTGCAGCACGTCGACCACCGCGGCCACCGCATCGATCTGCCCGGTCTCGTGCACATCGGTGAGCACCGGCACGCCGATGCTGCGCCGCACCTCATCGAGGATCTTCAGGCCCTCGTCGATTCCCGGCCCGCGAAACGAACGGCCCGAACTGCGATTGGCCTTGTCGAAGGATGACTTGTAGATGAAGGGCACGCCGAGACGCGTCGTGATTTCCTTCAGTGCACCGGCCGTGTCCAGGGCCAGCTGGCGCGACTCGATCACGCAGGGGCCGGCGATCAGGAACAGCGGACGATCCAGCCCCGCCTCGAATCCGCACAGCGGCATTACTGCGGACGCGCTCATGCCAGACGAACCACCGGCGCGCTGGTGGCCAGGCGCCGATCCTGTGCACGGGCGATGGCCGCTTCGACATAGGCGCGAAACAGCGGATGGCCGGTGCGCGGCGTCGACGTGAATTCGGGATGGAACTGCACGCCGACGAACCACGGATGGGCCAGCGCACCGGTGCGCGGCAACTCGATGATTTCGGTGAGCCCGTCGACGGGCGTACGGGCCGAGACGACGAGTCCCTCTTCCTGCAGGCGCGCGATGTAGCCGTTGTTCACTTCGTAGCGGTGCCGGTGCCGCTCATTGACCGATTCGCCGTAGACGGAAGCCGCAATCGTGCCGGGCACGGTCGGGCAGCGCTGCGCTCCGAGACGCATGGTGCCGCCCAGATCCGAACCGGCGGCGCGTGTTTCCAGGCGCCCTTCACCGTCGTGCCACTCGGTGATCAGCGCGATGACCGGATGCACGGTGGCAGGGTCGAACTCGCTGCTGTTGGCGCCCTCGAGGCCGCACACATGCCGGGCGAACTCGACCACCGCCAGTTGCATCCCGAGGCAGATGCCGAGAAACGGGACGCCGTTTTCGCGTGCATGATGGATCGCACGGATCTTGCCCTCCACGCCCCGTCGACCGAAACCGCCGGGAACGAGGATCGCATCGAAGTCGGCCAGCATCGCCGTGCCTTCGGCCTCGATGTGCTCGGAATCGATGTATTCGATCGTGATGCGGCTGCCGGTGTGGATACCGGCGTGAACCAGCGCTTCGCTGAGCGACTTGTAGGACTCCGTCAGATCGACGTACTTGCCGACCATCGCCAGGCGCACTTCGTGCCCGGGATGCTCGAGCCGATACACCAGATCGTCCCAGACCCTGAGGTCGGCCGGACGCGTATCGAGGCGCAGGAGTTCGCACAGGGTGCGATCGACGCCCTGCTCGTGCAGCATGCGCGGAATCCGGTAGATCGAATCGGCATCCTGCACCGAGATCACCGAATCGGGCGGCACGTTCGAGAACAGCGAGATCTTCGCCAGTTCCTCGTCGGGGATGCGGCGATCGGCACGACACATCAGCATGTCGGCCTGGATCCCGATCTCGCGCAGTTTCTGCACCGAGTGCTGCGTCGGCTTGGTCTTCAGTTCTCCCGCCGACGAGATGAACGGCACCAGCGTCAGGTGAACGAAGCACGTGTTGCCGCGCCCGAGCTTCAGGCTCATCTGCCGCACGGCTTCGAGAAACGGCAGCGACTCGATGTCGCCCACCGTGCCGCCGATCTCCACGATGGCCACCTGCGGTGCATCGGGTGCGCCGATGTGCGCGCCGCGCTCGATGAAGGCCTGGATCTCGTTGGTGATGTGCGGAATCACCTGCACGGTGCGGCCCAGGTATTCGCCGCGGCGCTCCTTGCGGATCACCGAGTCGTAGATCTGGCCGGTCGTGAAGTTGTTGCTGCGGCGCATGCGCGCCGACACGAAGCGTTCATAGTGCCCGAGATCGAGATCGGTCTCGGCACCGTCTTCGGTGACGAACACCTCGCCGTGCTGGAACGGACTCATCGTCCCGGGATCGACGTTGATGTAGGGATCGAGCTTGAGCAGGGTGACGCGCAGGCCGCGCGATTCGAGCAAGGCGCCGATCGAGGCTGCGGCGATACCCTTGCCGAGCGAAGAAACGACGCCGCCGGTGACGAATACGAATTTGGTCATGAGGCTCGGCCGGAAAGCGTGATTATACAAAGCCGGACAGGAAGGCAGACGGCGCCGGATGCGCCCGGAACCGTTTCGCCATGACGACCGATCCGCGTGCCGACGGTTACTGTCCCCACGGGCGCATCATCGCAGCACGGGCATGCTCCGGCAACGGCGCCGACTTCTTCCGGCGGTGGTCGACCCAGATGATCCTGGCCGCGCCGCTGGCACAGGGTTCGTCGGCATCCCTACGGTCGTACATGTCGGTATACGTATCGAGGGTCGAGCGACCGGTCGCGCCGGCGTACAGGCGGCAGGTGACGGTTCCGGGGTAGCGCAGCTCGCGCAGGAACGTGCAGCTCGCGTTGATGATGAGCGGTCCCTCATCGGCCGGCTCGGGCCGGAAGCCCAGCGCTTCGAGCCAGGCGATGCGGATCTGCTCCATGTAACGGAAATATACGGTGTTGTTGACATGACCCATGGCGTCCATGTCGCCCCACCGGATCGGTATGTCGAGTTCATGGACGAGAATGCGCGTGCTCACCCGTACTCCCCTGCCGGAAATGTCTGCCGGCCGATCATACCCGGGGCGGCGGAATCGCCATCGTTTGCGTGCAGGCGCCGCTTTCCGGACAATCTGCTGCCGAAAGGGGTGAAACGGCCCCTCACAGACTACGGAGTGCACAGCAAGATGGAAATCGAACGCGAGTCGATGGAGTTCGACGTCGTGATCGTCGGCGCGGGGCCTGCCGGCCTGTCGGCGGCGATCCGGCTCAAGCAACTCGCTGCCGAGCGCGATGGCGAAATCAACGTCTGTGTGGTCGAAAAGGGATCGGAAGTCGGCGCGCACATCCTCTCGGGCGCCGTCATGGATCCGCGCGCACTGTCCGAACTGTTCCCCGACTGGAAGGAACGCGGGGCACCGCTGGACACCGAGGTGCGCGAAGACCGCTTCCTCTTCCTGTCGGAGCGGGGCGGACAGGCGCTGCCGGGCTGGATGCTGCCCGGGTGCTTTCGCAATCACGGCAACCACATCGTCAGTCTGGGCGAATTCGTGCGCTGGCTGGGTGAGCAGGCCGAGGCCCTGGGCGTGGAGGTGTATCCGGGTTTCGCCGCGGCCGAAGTGCTCTATGACGACAAGGGCGCGGTACGCGGAATCGCCACCGGCAACATGGGCATCGGGCGCGACGGGGAACCGACGGCCAATTTCCAGCCGGGCATGGAACTGCTCGGCAAGTACACCTTCTTCGCCGAAGGCTCGCGCGGTCATCTCGCGCGCCAGCTGATTGCGCGCTTTCGCCTGGACGAGGGGCGCGATCCGCAGAGCTATGCCATCGGCATCAAGGAACTGTGGGAAGTCGATCCGGCAAAATTCGAGGCCGGCCTGGTCATGCACACGGCCGGCTGGCCGCTGGACAACGACACCTATGGCGGCTCGTTCGTCTATCACTGGCGCGACAACAAGATCGCGATCGGCTTCGTCGTCGGCCTGAACTACCGCAACCCGTATCTGTCGCCCTACGAGGAATTCCAGCGCTACAAGCATCATCCGGCCATCCGCACGCTCCTCGAGGGCGGCAAACGGCTGTCCTACGGCGCACGCACGATCACGGCCGGCGGCCTGAACGCCTTGCCGAAATTCACCTTTCCCGGCGGCTGCCTGATCGGCTGCGACGCCGGTTTCCTCAATGCCTCGCGCATCAAGGGCAGCCACGCTGCGATCAAGACCGGAATGCTCGCTGCCGAAGCGGCATTCGAGGCCATCGGCGCGCAACGCTCGGCGGACGAACTCGTCGCGTTCGGCGAAGCCTTCGAGCGCTCCTGGCTACGTGAGGAACTGTATCGCGCGCGCAATTTCAAGGCCGCGATGGGCAAGGGACTGTGGCTGGGAACCCTGCTCGTCGGCATCGACCAGACCGTTTTCCGCGGCAAGGCGCCGTTCACGCTTCACGTGCACCATGCCGATCATGAATGTCTGGAGCCGGCAGCGCAGTCGAAGCCGATCGCCTATCCGAAACCGGACGGCAAGCTTTCGTTCGACCGGCTGTCCTCGGTCTTCATCTCGAACACCAATCACGAGGAAAACCAGCCGGCGCACCTCACCCTGAAAGACCCGGAGGTGCCGGTGCGCATCAATCTGGCCCGCTATGCCGGGCCGGAGCAGCGCTACTGTCCCGCCGGCGTCTACGAATTCGTGCGCGACGAGGCGGGCGTCGAGCACCTGCAGATCAACGCCCAGAACTGCGTGCACTGCAAGACCTGCGACATCAAGGATCCGACCCAGAACATCGTCTGGGTCGTCCCGGAAGGCGGTGGTGGACCGAACTACTCGGAGATGTAGGAGGGCCGCAGAAGGCTACTGCCCGAACTGACGGGCGCCGCGACGCGGGCCGCGGTGATCGCCGCCGTCGCCGCCATAGCCACCTCCGTGCCCGCCTTCACCACTGCCGCGGCCCTGGCCGCCGCGACCGTAGCCGCCGCCACCACCTCCGCGACCGTGGCCGCCGTAGCCTCCGCCGCCACCACCGTAGCCGCCGCCTCCGCCACCGCCGTAGCCTCCGGGGCGACGGCCGCCGGTCTGTTCACGCGCCTCGTTGACGACCAGCGCGCGGCCTTCCAGTGAATAGCCGTTGAGCGCGCGGATGGCCGCCTGGGCAGCGTCGCCGGCCGCCATGGTCACGAAGCCGAAACCGCGGGAGCGGCCGGTTTCCCGATCGGTCACGATCTTCGCATCGGTGACCTCTCCGTGCACGCCGAACAATTCCGACAATTGGGCATCCGTGGCACGCCACGGAAGATTGCCTACATAGATCTTGGTTCCCATCGAGAACGTTTTCCCCGAATCGTTGGTCTGATTGCATTTCGAGGAACGCCGGATCAGCACGCCGGGAAATGCAATTCCGCGAACCACTGTTACCAGTCCGTTTTCCGACTTTGCCACAAACTGCCCGCAAACAGAAAAGATTCCGGGCAAAAAACACGGTCCATCCGTCTCCGATGTGCGGCCGGTGCGCGGTCATGTCCGGCGAAACGACAGGAATCAGCGGTTTTCGTGCACCCGGAGCAACCGTTTCGTGACGATGACGTCCGGCCCGATTCACCGGCACCGGCACCGGCACCGGATTCGACACCGGATTCGATCACTGTATATAATCACAGTATCGATGTCCTTCCATGAACTGTCCATGGTCAATCCGTAGTCAGTCCATCAATAGTCCATTGCCAGTTCATTGCCAGCCGTTTACCAGCCGTTTACCAGCCCTTTGCCGGTTCTGTCCGTGACCGGCTCCAGGCTCGGCTCCAGGATCCATACTCGACCGGTCCGATCCGTCACTGTCGATCCGCATGGTCCGGTGGGAGGATGGCCGGACGGACAGGCACAACAGGAACCGACCGGAAAATCCGATGCGTGAGCTCACTCGCCGACAGCAGCAGATTCTCGACCTCATCCGCGAATTCGTCGCCGACACCGGATTTCCGCCGACGCGCGCCGAGATCGCCGCGCATTTCGGTTTCCGCTCGGCCAACGCCGCGGAAGAACATCTGAAAGCGCTCGCCCGCAAGGGCGTGCTCGAACTGACCGCCGGTGCCTCGCGCGGCATCCGGCTGATACCGCAGACCGATTCCCGCACCCGGCTCGACCTTGCGGCATGGTCGGGCCGGATCCTGCCGCAACCGAGCCTGGCGCAGCGCGAGCTGCCATTGATCGGCCGGGTCGCGGCCGGCAGTCCGATCCTTGCCGTGGAACACGTCGAAAGAAGCTATGCAATCGATCCGGCGCTGTTCTCCGAAGCGCCCGATTACCTCCTGCGCGTACGCGGCATGAGCATGCGCGACGCCGGCATCCTCGATGGCGACCTGCTCGCGGTACGTCAGGCGCACGAAGCACGCAACGGACAGATCGTCGTTGCGCGCATCGGCGACGACGTGACCGTCAAGCGCTGGCACCGGCGCGGCAGGAGCATCGAATTGCGGCCGGAAAATCCCGATTTCACGCCGATCGTCGTCGATGCGCGCGCGGACGATTTCTCGCTCGAAGGAATCGCCGTCGGATTGCTGCGCAACGGGTAATGCGTCATGTCCGTCACCCTGCCCGATGCGGTCTGGCGGGCCGGCCAGCTGGCCCGCTTTGCCACGCCGGTCTTTCCGAGCGGATTCACCGCGCTGGATGCGCAACTGCCCGGCGCCGGCTGGCCCGGCGCGATGCTGACCGAGCTGATCAGCCGGGAACCGGGCATCGGTGAATTGCGCCTGCTCGTGCCCCTGCTGCGTCGGCTCACGCAGGAGCGCCGGTTCACGATCATGCTCGGCCCGCCGCAGATCCCCTACGCACCGGCCCTGGCTGCATACGGAATCGACCCCGACTACCTGCTGATCGTCGAGGCGGTGCATGCCGCCCATCGTCTGTGGGCGATCGAACAGGCGCTGCGCAGCAGCAGTTGCGGGGCGCTGCTCGCCTGGCTGCCACCACGGCCCCACACGCGCCCCGAACATCTGCGCCGGATGCAGCTGGCGGTGCGGACCGGCCACGGACCGGCTTTCCTGTTTCGTCCGCTCGATGCGCAATTCGAGGCTTCTCCGGCGCCGCTGCGCCTGCTGCTGCTGCCACAGGCGGAAGAGCGGCTCGCCGTGCACATCCTCAAGCGGCGCGGGCCGCTTGCCGCCGCTCCGATCCTCGTCGACCTGCCCCGACCGCCCCTGTCGATCCGTCTGCGGACATCGTCTTCGAGCACTGCTGCAACGGGGGCTGCCGCCTCGTCGAAGACTGATACGGCATCCGGCAGAACGCTGCGGACAGCCCATCGCGGCACGGCGCCCATGGCCGCAACGCCAGCCCGGACGGCTCCGGACCACTCCCTGAAAAACGCCTGAAACCATCGCGGGAGATACGCCCGATGTGGTGGCTTGGACTGTTTTTCGAACATCTTGCGCTCGATCTGGCCGGATCCGGTACAGGCTTCGATGCCGATCCCGCTGTCCGGTCCGACGGGCCGGCGGCGATCGCCCTGTGCGATCGGCACTACGTGCTCGATGCCAGCAAACCCGCGCGCGATCACGGCATCGAGGCGGGGATGAAGCGCGCCACGGCGCAGGCGCTGCTGCCGTCGCTGCACCTGCTCGAACGCAATGCCGATGTGGAACGGCAGGCACTGGAAGCCGTCGCCATCTGGATGCAGCAATTCACGCCAACCGTCAGCCTGCAGTCCGGTCCGGCGTACGGATTCATCGACGAACCTCCGACGCCATGCGGGCTGCTGGCCGAAGTGGCGCCCAGCCTGCGCTACTTCGGTGGTCTGCGGGCCCTGTGCACACAGGTGCGCCAGGGGCTGCAATCGTCCGGATATCACGTGCGCATCGGGGTCGCGCCCACCGCCGGCGCCGCCTGGCTGCTCGCCCGTCACCGGGATGCCTCG
>JACDJB010000425.1_pt1 | contig 46295 bp, 49 predicted proteins | sample 7454121 | NCBI WGS metagenome assembly JACDJB01 (sample SAMN14253290, study PRJNA609438) | sludge metagenome | isolation source: sludge after 25d culture with pyrite | collected 2018-12-20 | reverse complement strand
GGCGCGCCCGCCGCTCGCCGGGCTGCGCCCGGCTCGCGATTCCACACACGAACTCTCCAATTGTCCGATCAGAAATCACGCGCTGGCGCGGGATCTCGGCGTGGCGATCGTCAGCGCTTTTGCGCCCGGATCAGATCGCAAGGATCGACGCCCAGCGCCTCGGCGACCTTGCCCAGGACGCTGACACTCGCCGAGACCGCGCCCCGCTCGATCGAGCCGACATAGCGCATGCTCAAGCCCGAGCGCGCGGCCAGCTCCTCTTGCGTCAGTTTCTTGTCATAGCGCAGCCGACGAATGTTGATCGCCATGATCTCCTTAAGATCCATGACGCATCGGAGCCAGAATCGGAACGATCGTTCTAGGAATGATCGTTCCTATTCGGTATAGTCGGGGGCCGGCTTGTCCCCGAGATTCGCCGTGTCAGGCGTCCTGCTATCGCACCCGCGGCATGACGTTATTCCGTCTTCGCCACGGGAGAGCTGTCGCAATTCTATTGCGGGTCAGGTCGATAACCTATTTCTGAGAGTGGGGAACGGGATCGGGGAACACGCCGATGAATAAGGCCACCTTCAAGGACAGCCCACCGCTGACCGATCGGGTGAATGCCTATGATGAAGCCCATCTCGCGACTTATCTCCGGCTGCTCGACGCGGCCGAAGAGGGCGCCGACTGGCGCGAAGTCTGCAAGATCGTCTTCGGCCTTGATGTTGACGCCGATCCGGAGCGCGCGAAACGCATGCACGACAGCCATTTGGCTCGCGCACGCTGGATGACCGAGAAGGGTTATCATCACCTTCGCGAGCCGCGGATGCAGTGAGCTGCGTTCCACGCTCCAATAAACCTGCAACTCATGATTGTTCGGCGTGCGATCGTTTCGCATTCCGATTAACTGACTTCCAGCCCTTCCGACCGCCCTGATACTCGAATCATTCCCAAACACCGGGCTGGGAGGAAACAACATGGAGCCGCTTCAAGACTGGCGATCCCCGCAATTCGAGAATGAATTACGCCGCCTCGACCGTGGCGGCGTGAGCTTCGAGTTTCTGCGCCGCAACAGGCAGTATCGACAGGACTACGCTAAAGCGCTGACGGAGATCGCCGCCGGCGGCACGACGAGGACGGAAGCCATTACCCGACTCTCGCGCCGCTGGGGGTTGGCGTTTACCCGCCGACCCTTCTGCATCGGCAGCGACGGCCCATCCTGTGTGGCGGGCGCAATGCTTCCCTGCCACGCTGATTGTCACTGCTGCCCCGGACGGCTTCGCGGCTACTTCGCTGCCTGATCCGCGCGCGCTGCCCATCCTCGGCGAACTGACTGCCGATGGCTTCCACGCCATCGCCGCCGACGACGAGGGAGATCACCAGCTCTGGTTCAACATCGGCACGGAGCCGGTTCATGCGGCGATCGTCCTTCCGATCGATCCGCATTTTTGGTGGCGACATCGCAATGCCGGTCGCCTGGTGCGGCGGCTGGAGGGAAGGCACGCCGGCCGCTGGCCGCATGAGCAACGCCTGTCCCGATTCCAGCTCCATCGCGCGGCGTTGATGCTGCGCGCATGGGACGGCGTCCAATCCGGCGCGTCGCGCCGCATCGTCGCCGGCACCCTTCTCAACAGGAACGTCGAAGCGCTGCGCGCGATCGACTGGAAGAATGCGCCCGAGCGACGCCAACTCGCGCGCATCCTGAAGGGCTGCCGCGACATGATCGAGGGCGGCTATTTGCGTTGGCTCGCGCCGCCCGACCACTGATGGGAGGGGGGGGACATTTCCTTAGAGGCCCCTGATTTTTGTCACTCCGCCGGACCACGGATTCTTCGCCATCGTCGCAACCGACTCGCCGCCGTGACGGCGGTTGCGACGGAGCCCCGCAATGCCGGAGAAGACCGAGAAAACTTGGCCGCGTTTCGTGCGCACGCCCGAGGCCGCGCGCCTTCTCGGTTTGTCGCCACGCACGCTTGAGAAGCATCGCTGCGACGGCACCGGCCCGGTCTATCACAAGCTCGGCGGTCGCGTGGTCTACACCATCGCCGACCTTGAGGCATGGATCGACGCCTGCGCGCGGCAGTCCACGGCTGAATCCGCCGCCGGCCGTCTGGCCGACGCAGCGCGCTGACCGCCCCCATGTCGGCGCGCCGTCCATACGACGATCAACAGCTTGAACTCTTCCGAGCGCGTGCCGGCGATATCGCCGCGCGTGACGCGCAGGATCTGATGTCCTGGCCGTTCTTCTCGCTCGCCAAAGTCCGCCGCGTGACGCCGATCGACTTCCGCATGGGCGACGTGGCGATCCGCGTCGAGGCGACCGTGGAGCACGGCATGGCGACCATTTGGGACGCCGACGTTCTCATTTGGGCCGCCAGCCAGATCGTCGACGCGCGCGATCGGGGCTTGCGCACGTCGCGCCTGATGGCCGCCACGCCGTATGAGATCCTCACCTTTGTCGGCCGCAGCGATTCCGGGCTGAACTACGACCGGCTGAAAGCCGCGCTCGATCGGCTGCAATCCACCACCGTCGTCACCTCGATCCGCCAGCCGTCCGAGCGGCGGCGGCACCGCTTCTCCTGGATCAATGAGTGGAAAGAGCGGCTCGACGCGAGGGGGCGGCCGCTCGGCATCGAACTGATCCTACCGGACTGGTTCTATGCCGGCGTCCTCGACGACGCCCTGATCCTCACGATTGACCGCGCCTATTTCCATCTGACCGGCGGGCTCGAGCGTTGGCTGTATCGTCTCGTGCGCAAGCATGGCGGCCGGCAGACGCACGGCTGGAGCTTCGACCTCCCGCATCTGCATCTGAAGTCCGGCAGCCTGTCGCCGCTGCGGCGTTTCCGGTTCGAGTTGCGCGCCATCGTCCAGCGCCAGCCGTTGCCCGGCTACCACCTGGCGCTGATCGACGACCCGGATGGACGCCAGCGCCTGATCTTCCGACCCACGCAGTCCGATTGCGCCGACACGCCGCGCTGCCGGCAGGGAGGCGTGCGATGAGCACGTCTCGCGCCGGTGCAAAAGGTGTGGACGGACCCGTACTATTGGGAACGCTGACACCCGTACTATTAGGAACGCGAGTCCCGTACTATTGGGAACGCGCGCGCTTCGTAACTCTTTGGCGCGGCAAGGCGGAATCGGCCTCCTCTAACTACCCTAACTCAGAGTCCTTCGGACTCTTGCTAACGCGGCCAGCCACGTCGCGGAATTGTGGACGGTCGCACCGCGTCCAGGCGTCGGAGATCGCATCATGACGATCCCCGGCTTTTCCGTGATCGCTGGTGATTGTCGCCTGTTGATGCCGGCGCAGGGTCCGTTCGACCTGATCCTGGCCGATCCGCCCTATGGCGACACGTCGCTCGCCTGGGACCGCCGCGTCGACGGCTGGCTGACGCTCGCCTGTGCCGCGCTGAAACCGTTGGGCTCGCTCTGGGTGTTCGGCTCGCTGCGCAGCTTCATGGCGACCGCCGATCAATTTGCCGACGCCGGCCTGCGCTATGCGCAGGAGGTCGTATGGGAGAAGCAGAACGGCACGAACTTCCACGCCGATCGCTTCAAGCGTGTGCATGAGCTGGTAGCGCAGTTCTATCGCGCGGACGTGCCGTGGAGCGCCGTTTACAACGACGTGCAGACGTCGCCCGATGCGACGGCGCGCACCGTGCGGCGCAAAATGCGACCGCCGCACACCGGCCATATCGACGCCGGCCACTATGTCAGCGAGGACGGCGGGCCGCGGTTGATGCGCTCCGTCATCTACGTGCGCAACTGTCACGGCACGGCAATCCATCCGACCGAGAAGCCGTCCGGCTTGATCGAAATCTTGATCCGCGCGAGCTGCCCGCATGGCGGCCTGGTCGGCGACTGGTTCGCCGGATCGGGCGCCGCCGGCGAAGCCTGCCGGCTCGCCGGTCGCCGCTATCTCGGCTGCGAGATCGACGCCGACATGGCCGAGCTTGCGCAGGCGCGCATCGCGTCGGTGCTGCCGTTCACTGAGGGAGCGCAGCCATGACGGCGGGACTGCGCGCGATCGGTCAACCGGGCGACCATACGCTGGTCGAACTGACGTGGCGCGAGAAGCGCATCGATCACCGCATCCGCTTCGGCCGGATCGTCGGCGAACAGCGCCTCGACCATCACCGGCGCATCGTCAGCTTTGCGCCGGGAACCATCTTCGCCTTCGTCCGCTGGGCGGCGAACGAATACGGTACCATTATCTCGCGGATCGATATCGTTCGATCCGTCGGAACGGGCGAGCCCTATCAGACGCTGCCTTTCGTGCGGCCCGGCGGCGAGATTCTGTTGCGCATCACCGGCTGGCCGAAGGTGCAGCGCGTGTTGGCCGCGATCGACGCGATCGAAGCGCTCGGCATCGATCCGGCCGACGCTGCACCGGAGCATTGGCGGCATCTCAACAACCGCATCGCCGTCAACGAGCCGTTCCGCGTCTATAGCCACGAACAGCACCGCGCCTGGCTGTTGCGGCGCGAGGTGTCGCGATGACCGCGCGCCGCATGACGCTGCTGTCGATGCTCGCCGGGACAGCCTTGATCGTCGCGCCGGCCTGGAGCCGGCCCGACATCCGCTTCATCTGGAACGCATCCGCCAGCGTGCCGGTCGGACTCTATCGCATTGTGCCCGGCAATCACGTAGGCGTCACCGATCTCGCCGTCGTCATGCCGCCGGCCGAGCTGGCGGCATTCCTCGACGAACGCCGCTATCTGCCGCGCGGCTTGCCGCTCATCAAGCGCGTGCTGGCGCTCGGCGGCACAACGGTCTGCCGGCGCGGCAGCACCATTATCGCTTATGACGGCATCTACGGGCAGGCGCTCGCGCGCGATACGCGCGGCCGGCCGCTGCCCGACTGGCAAGGCTGCCGCACGCTCCAGGGCGGCGAAGCTTTCTTCATGAATTGGGACAGCCCCGACAGCTTCGACAGCCGCTATTTCGGGCCGCTTCCCGTCAGCACCATCGTCGGCCGAGCGATCCCTGTCTGGACCACCGACGACACCGATCCGGCCGCGGAATCCCTCCGCGAGCCGGTCTCCGACGAGCCGTGACGGCTCGCGTCTCAAGCTAGGAAAGGAACATCGCTATGCCTCAGATCGGCACGTTCACCAAAACCAAGACCGGCTTCAGCGGTCGCCTTCGCACGCTCGCGCTCGACGTCGAGCTGACCATCCGTCCGGCCGAGAAATCCGACGCCGAGAACGCGCCGGATTATCGCATCTTCGCCGCCGAAGACCTCGAAGTCGGCGCTGCCTGGAGCCGCAGCGGCGAGAGAGCCGGCGACTATCTGTCGACCAGCATCGACGATCCGACCTTCACGCAGCCGCTACGCGCCGCACTTTTTCAATCCGAAGCCGACGCCAAGGTCTGGAATCTGATGTGGAGCCGGCCGACCAAGCGCGACGACAAGGGCTGAGAGCACGCCTGTCCGGTTTTTATCCCAACGGAGACTGACATCATGGATCAGCAATTGGTCGCGCGTATCAAACGGCGCAGCAAATACTGGGGCCAGACCGCTCCTCATCGATGGTTCGACGTGCGTGTCGTCGAGGACGCCGGTTATCGCCTCCGCGGCAACAATAACAACTACCGATTGGACGACGTGGTGCTCGGCGTGCGCCTCGCCAGCGGCTTCGTCGTCGATCTCGCCAACGGCAAAACCAGCTGTGGCGGAAAGCCGGACAGGCACGGTTGAAACGATGCGCGCGCCGCTCCAACTCTCATCTGTTATCATCCCTCTGATCGATCGGATCGCGGATCATCCCTCCGACCCGATCGCCCACGGCGCGGCCGTCGCACGCAGCGCAGGTCAAGGGCGTCGGCCAGTTTTCCGGGTGCGCGTCGCATCGGCGAACGATGTCCGTCCGGAAAACGCCAGCCGGCGGCGAAGCCTTGCCCTTGAGTGTAGCGAGCACGATGGCAAGCTGTTGGCGTATCGGAACGGCGGCTTTCGCGCCGTCCTGTCGTCGATCATGATCATGCTGAGTGCATGCGCTGTGGTCTCCTGTGCGGCGGCGGACGCGACTGCAGAGTCGCCGTTTACGGCTCCTCCGGCGCGCTTGAAGCCCGCCGCTCAATCGCGCGATCCGTGGGCGGCGGACGTCGCCGAGGCGGCGACGCGCTTCGCTATTCCAGAGCGCTGGATTCGCGCGGTCATGGCCGTCGAAAGCACCGGCGACAGGACCGCGCGATCGCCCAAGGGCGCGATGGGCCTGATGCAGATCATGCCGAAGACGTGGAACGAACTGCACGCGCGGTACGGTCTCGGCAGTGATCCCTGGCTGCCGCGCGCCAACATCATGGCCGGCGCGGCTTACCTGCGCGAGATGCACGATCGCTATGGCTCGATAGCCGCGATGCTCGCCGCTTATAATGCAGGGCCGACGCGCTACGACGCACACCTTGCGAACGGCCGCGCGCTGCCGGCCGAGACCGTCGATTACGTCGCGAAGATCGCGCCGATGATCGGGGGCAAGGTCCCCGTCATGCGCCTGGCCGGTATCGCATCGCGCGCATCATGGTCGCGTGGACCGATCTTCGTCGGGCGATCTGCCGTCCATCCCGACGACGGTTCGACGACTTCCGATCTTCCTTCCGGCCGAACATCGAACGCGCCTGCGATCGTCGATTTGTCGGCACTCGTGCCGCCCTCCAATGGCCTCTTCGTGCGAAGGCCGCGCTCAGATGGAGAACAGCGATGAGCATCGTGTTCTCCCGCTTCGCGGCGAACGCAATCGTAGAACGTGCAGGGAGCCGAGGGTGCTCCCCGGCAACAACCGCAGGAAGGCAAGATAAAAAGCCGCACATCGCGGCTTGGACGGTCGGTTGTTTTGTTTGTGGTTTTTCCGATTTGTTACACATCGCGGATCAGCACCGCGATGTGCGCGTCATCCATTTCGCGAATGATTTCAGCGAATATCGCACATCGTGGACACAGCCATGACACGCGACGACGATTTCCGTGTCCGCCCTGGCCGCATGCGCTCATCGCGAGCGCAGCGCGCCTTGCCGTTTGTCGCCCAGGCGCTCGCCGCCGCGCAGAAGGCCGGGGGCCGCATCTCACGCTCCGGCAAGATCACATCGGGGCGCGGACCGCACTTCGCGCGTGGCCGGGTCGCCAGCATCCGCGCTAACCGCCTCATCACCAGCCGCACGCGCTTCTGTACCGTCAAGGCGCTGGTAGTCCGTAACAGGGGCCAGCGCGCTCCGCTTGCCCGCCACCTGAACTATCTGCGCCGCGACGGCGTCACCCGCGACGGCGAGCGCGCCAAGATGTTTGGTCCGGAAACCGAGGATGCCGACGTCAAGGAGTTCACAGAGCGCTGCAAGGACGACCGCCACCACTTCCGCTTCATCGTGTCGCCAGAGGACGCCACCGATATGGAGGATCTGAAGCGGTTCACCCGTGAGCTGATGGCACAGGTGGAAAAGGACCTCGGCACGAAACTGGAGTGGGTTGTCGTCGATCATTGGAACACGGACAACCCGCATGTCCATGTCATCGTGCGCGGCCGCGCCGACGATGGCCGCGACCTCGTGATCGACCGCGATTACATCAAGAGCGGGATGCGTGACCGCGCGCAGGACCTCATCACGCAGGAACTTGGCCCGCGCACCGAACTCGACATCAGCCGCGCGCTGGAACGACAGGTCGAGGCGGAGCGCTGGACCCAGCTCGACCGGCAGCTTGTCCGCGACGCTAACGAGCAGGGCGTCATCGATGTGGCGCCGTCGCCGGACCGACAGCCTGACGCCTACCTGACGCAGAAGGTCGGACGCTTACGCCACCTCGAACATCTCGGTCTCGCCGAGTCCGTCGGCTCCGGTCAGTGGGTCATCGCCAAAGAGGCGGAACCGACGCTGCGCGAACTCGGTCAGCGTAACGACATCATCAAGCGGATGCACCGCGCGCTCGACGAACAGGGCATCGCACGCGGCACGGCCGACTATGTTCTGGCGGGCGAGGCGCACGGCTCGCCGATCATCGGCCGGCTGGTCGAACGCGGTCTCGACAACGAATTGGTCGGGACGGCCTATGCCGTGGTGGACGGCATCGACGGCCGCACCCACCACATCAGGCTGCCGAATATCGAGGCGGCTGGCGACAGCGCGCCGGGTTCTATTGTTGAATTGCGCTCCTTCGAGGACGCCCGCGGCGAGCGCCGTGTCGCGTTGGCGACGCGCTCCGATCTGTCGATTGAAGCCCAGACCACGGCGAGCGGCGCGACCTGGCTCGATCGTCAGCTTATCGCCCGCGATTCGGTCGATCTCGGTGGTGGTTTCGGGCTGGAGGTGAGGCGGGCGATGGACGCCCGCGCCAACCATCTCGCCTCTGAGGGACTTGCGCGACGGGAAAACGAGCACACCGTGTTCAGCCGGAATCTGATCGGGACGCTCCGGCAACGTGAACTCGACGCCCTCGGCGACAGGCTCGCGACTGAGACCGGCATATCGTTCCAGAAATCCGCGGACGGCGAATATGTCGCTGGCGTCTACCGGCAGCGGTTTGCGCTTGCCTCCGGACGCTTCGCCATGATCGACGACGGGCTCGGCTTCAAGCTGGTGCCCTGGACGCCGTCGATCGAGAAACATATCGGCCAGCACATTTCCGGCGTCGCCCGCGCCGACGGAGGTGTCGACTGGTCCTTCGGCCGCAAGCGGGGATTGGGGCTATGACAACAGCGGAGCAGGTGGGCTTGCCGCTTTGCAGGGAGGTGCTATATATGACTACTGGTAGTCATATTAGGAATGCCGCCATGAAGGAAATCCAGCTCAAGGACGCCAAGGCGACCCTCTCGGCCGTGGTCGACCGGGCCGTGGCCGGCGAGCCGACCGTCATCACCCGGCACGGCCGGAAGGAAGCCGTGCTGGTCTCGTTCGACGAATGGGAGCGCGTCTCCAAGGTGCCGAGCTTTGCCGACCTGCTGCTCGCGTTCCCCGGCGAGCCTGCCGATATTCCCGAGCGGCGCCGCAAACCGGCGCGCGCGTTGAGCGACACCGATCTTTGACCGTGTACCTGCTCGACACCAACATCGTTTCGGCCGACGCGCCAGCCAAACGGCAGGTCGGACAAGATGCCTTTGCCGCCTGGGTGCGCGATCACGGCGATCGGCTTTACATCTCGACCGTGACCATCGCCGAGATCGAGGCGGGGATCGCCCGCGCCATTCGTATCGGCGCAACGACCAAGGCGGAACGCCTTCGCAAGTGGCTTGATGCTGTCGAGCACTTCTACGCCGGACGGATTCTGGCGTTTGGAATCGAGGACGCCCGCCACGCCGGCGCGATCCTCGACCAGGCGCGCTCGCACGATCCCGGCTTCGAGGATATCGCGATCGCCGCAACCGCTGCCGCGCACGGTCTCACGGTCCTCACCGCCAATGAGCGTCATTTCGCGCCGCTCGGCGTGCCGTATCTCAACCCGTTGAAGAAACTACCATCGGTGGGCGTCTAGGGTTACTCCTCCTCGTGTGGTGTTTGACGCGCCGCGACCTGCAAGTATTTTTTCGATGGTCTCCGCTCCTCTACGATGGGCGGCGCGCACGCAGTTGAAACCTCCGCATTTCTTGCCCTTCTTCAGAGCATTGAGAATGGAGGGTGCTCGCTGTGGCCGCCAGCCGCGTCGTGTGGGGGCAGATCGTCGTCGTGTTCGCCATCGTGCTGTTCGCGGTGTGGATGGCGACGCAGTGGACCGCGTGGCGGCTTGGCTTTCAGCCGCAACTCGGCTCGCCCTGGTTCTCGCTGGCCGGGCTGCCGGTTTATCCGCCGCCAGCATTCTTCTGGTGGTGGTTTTTCTATGATGCCTACGCGCCGCGCATCTTTCTGGAGGGTGCCGGGATTGCCGCCTCGGGTGGGCTGGTCGCGATCGCCGTCGCTATCCTGATGTCGATCTATCGTGCGCGCGAGGCCAAGGATGTGCGCACCTTTGGCTCAGCCCGCTGGGCCGATCCGCATGAGATCGCTTCCGCGGGTCTGCTCGGTGACGATGGTGTGGTTCTCGGCAAGCTCGATCGCAACTATCTCCGGCATGATGGCGCGGAGCATGTGCTGTGCTTCGCGCCGACGCGGAGCGGGAAGGGCGTCGGTCTGGTGGTGCCGACGCTGCTGACCTGGCCCGGCTCCTCGATCGTTCATGATATCAAGGGGGAGAATTGGGAGCTGACCGCGGGTTTGCGCGCGCGCTTCGGCCGCGTGTTGCTGTTTGATCCGACCAATGCCAATTCGGCCGCGTACAATCCGCTCCTCGAAGTCCGCAAAGGAGAATGGGAGGTCCGCGACGTCCAGAACGTCGCGGATGTTCTGGTCGATCCGGAAGGCTCGCTTGAGAAGCGCAACCATTGGGAAAAGACATCTCATTCGCTGTTGGTCGGGGCGATCCTCCATGTCCTCTATGCAGAACAGGACAAGACGCTCGCGGGCGTTGCGGCGTTTTTGTCGGACCCGCGGCGTCCGATTGAATCGACGCTATCCGCCATGATGACGACGCCGCATCTCGGGGAGAAGGGATCGCATCCCGTCATCGCCAGCGCGGCGCGTGAACTGCTCAACAAATCCGACAATGAGCGCTCGGGTGTGCTCTCCACGGCCATGTCGTTCCTTGGCCTCTACCGCGATCCGGTCGTTGCCTCCGTCACGGCCCGGTGCGATTGGCGCATCGCTGACATCGTCTCGGGCAGAAAGCCAACAACACTGTATCTCGTGGTGCCGCCCTCGGACATCAGTCGGACCAAGCCGCTCGTGCGCCTCGTGCTCAACCAGATCGGCCGGCGGCTGACCGAAGATCTTCACGCAAAAGACCGGCGACACCGACTGTTGTTGATGCTGGACGAGTTTCCCGCACTCGGTCGGCTCGACTTCTTTGAATCGGCGCTTGCGTTCATGGCCGGTTACGGCATCAAGGCGTTTCTGATCGCGCAATCGTTGAATCAGATCGAAAAAGCGTACGGGCAGAACAACTCCATCCTCGATAACTGCCATGTCAGGGTTAGCTTCGCGACCAATGACGAGCGAACCGCGAAGCGCGTTTCGGATGCGCTGGGCACGGCGACCGAGATGCGCGCCATGCAGAATTATGCCGGGCACCGTCTCGCGCCCTGGCTTGGCCATTTGATGATCTCGCGCTCGGAGACGGCGCGGCCGCTGCTCACAGCCGGCGAGGTGATGCAGCTCCCGCCCGACGACGAGATTGTGATGGTCGCCGGCATTCCACCAATCCGTGCAAAAAAGGCGCGGTACTTCGAGGATGCGCGGCTCAAGGAACGCCTGGCACCCGTCCCGCAGAACCTGAAGGCCGGCCTCACGCCGAAGCCAGACGACTGGTCAAATCTGCGGCCTATCGCCGCGCCGACAGGCAAGAGCACCGTTGTGCCGCGCGCCACTTTCGCGGTGAATGGCGCGGCCAGATCAGATGACGATCCCGCGAACGGGGGCCTGCGTCGCGAACCTGGGCTAGAGCGGCATAAGGATATCGCGCCGGACTCGGTGAGAGCTCCCTCCAATGAATTCGATCCGGATGCCGATGAACCGCAGCGTGATGCCGCCACGAGCCGGGCGCAGGTCCGCGAGATGCGGCTGATGGCGCGACGGATCGCGTTGGCCCCCGGCGACGGCATGGAGCTGTGAGGCATGTCGCGATCTACTGACAAACCTGAGCGGTCCCATAAAAAGGAACGGCTGTCCGTCTATCTCGATGCAGATGTCTCGTTGCGTCTCAAGGATCACGCCGGTCGCCGCGAGCAGTCGCGTTCGATGATCGCAGAGGCGGCAATTGCCTCGTTCCTGTCTCCGGATGCCGACGACCGCCGTGAGGCCGCGCTTGCCAAGCGTCTTGATCGCATCGACCGGACCATTCAGCGGCTGGAGCGCGATGTCGGGATCGCCAACGAAGCCTTCGCCATCTTCATCCGGTTCTGGCTGACGTCGACTGCGCCGTTGCCGGAATCCGTTCAGGCAGCGGCCCACGTGAAGGGTGGCGAGCGATACGATAAATTCCTGGAAGCTCTCGGCCGTCGGCTAGCCAAAGGACCATGGCTCAGGCAGGAACTGTCGGAAGACGGTGGCGTCGCTTTCCGCGAGGGAGCCTGAGCGCTTCTCTGCTCATTCGCGGTTCAGGATAATCGAGGACATCAGCCTTAGCGTCATCCCTCGTCCTGTAGACCTTGTTGGCTGCCTGCTCAATTTTCAGTGACGAGAAGAAGCTCTCCATCGCAGCATTGTCCCAGATATTGCCCGAACGACTCCATCATGCAGGTAGCCGCTCAATAATTTGCATTACTTCTTGAGTTCGATGATTGCGGGCAAGATGGCGTGATAAATTTGCGGTGGCGCTGGATGTAGCGCCAGCAAACTGCGAATTGCTTAGTCGATTTCCGGGAGGGGGTCGGCAAACCTGTCCTGAGGGCAAGTCGGTGGCGACTATATTGGCATGATCGTCGACCTTGTCCGCACGGCGGCTGTGCTGCCAAGGGGACAGAGTGCCACTGAAATCATTACAGTTTTCTCTAGAATCAGTCTTCGTTTAAAAATTTCTTGCAAATAGCTATATAGCTCTATAGCTATTCTAGAAGGGAGCAAACAATGGTGAAAAATTTGCCAACAGACGCCGCAAGCGTCGGGGTGCACGTTATTCGCGAGCCATCCAAGAAGAGCGCATCACGCCTAAAGGTTGCATTTGGTGACCATGCCGGACTTCGCGATCCGCTGCATCAGCGATTGCGTCAATCCATCCTCGTTGTCCTCGCCGATGGGTATTGGGCGCCGGGCGACAAGCTGCCGGCGGAGCGCGACATTGCGAACGAACTCGGGGTCAGTCTTGGTACCGTTCAGAAGACGCTGACAGCTCTGGCTGCCGACGGCATTCTTGTTCGAAAGCACGGACACGGCACCTTCGTTGCTGGCGATGCAACTCAATCGACGCGACTTATCCATTTCCGTTTTGCTGGTGCGGATGGATCTTCAATCGCGCCGGTTTATGTCGAAGCGATCGATCGACGTATCGTTCGTGAGCGCGGGCCTTGGGCGCAGTTTTTGAGCGCCAGCCGTTCAGTCATCATGATCTCACGGCGGGTCAACGTGGCGCACGAATTCGATTGTATCAGCGATTTCTATGTCGATGCGGATGAGTTCGCGTCGATCATGAAGCTGCCGATGGAACAGCTACATAAAACCATCATTCGCGAGTTTATCGCGTCTGAATACAACATGCCGACCATCAATATTTCGCAGAACATCGCGTGTGGGCCTCTTCCAGAGCGGGTGCGGGGACTTCTGAAGCTCGGGCGCGGCAGCGTCGGGATGACGTTGAATGTCCGGTCCTGGACCTACGGCGAGAAGCCAATTTCGTTTCAACAGATCTTTATTCCTTCTGGCACGCGTCCGTTGGAAATCCCGACTCCGAGGCTGAAATGAGCGACGCAAACAACGCAATCGAGTTCGATTATGTCATCGTCGGTGGTGGCACCGCTGGGTGCGTGATGGCCAATCGGTTGAGTGCCAACGGCAGCTACAAGGTCCTGGTTCTCGAAGCCGGTCCGGCCGATCGCTATCCGTGGATTCACATTCCGATCGGATATGCCAAAACCATGTTCAATCCCCGCTACAATTGGGGATTCTACACCGATCCCGAGCCTGAGTTGAACAACCGCAAGCTCTACTGGCCGCGCGGCAAGGTGCTGGGAGGATCGAGTTCGATCAACGGCCTGATCTATATCCGGGGCCAGGCTGAGGACTACGATGCATGGGAGACGCTCGGCAATGCCGGCTGGAGTTGGCAGAATGTGCTCAAGACCTTCAAGAAGCTTGAAAATAACGAGCGCGGCGAGTCGGAGTATCATGGCGGCTCCGGACCGCTCGGATGCTCGGACATTCATGATCGCCCGGAAATCATGGAAGCAATCATCCGCGGTGCGGTCGAGGCCGGAATTCCGGCCACCAATGACTTTAACGGTGCGTCGCAGGAAGGCGTTGGCTTCTATCAATTGCTTACCCGTAACGGCCGTCGATCATCAACGGCGGTCAGCTACCTGAAGCCGGCGCGCGGGCGTTCGAATTTGACGGTGATTACCGAAGCGATGGTTCATCGTGTGCTGTTCGAAGGCAAGCGCGCCACCGGCGTCGTTTTTGAACGGAACGGCGTGAAGTCTCGGGCGCTGGCGCATCGCGAAGTCATCCTTGCGGCCGGCGCAATCCAGTCGCCGCAATTACTGGAGCTCTCCGGTGTCGGCAATCCCGCGATCTTAGGATCGCAGGGCATTGGCGTCGTGCACGCCTTACCGGGCGTCGGCGAAAATCTGCAAGACCATCTGCAGGTCCGCTTGATGTATCGATGCAAGAAGCCGATCACGACCAATGATGATCTTGCCGCATGGCACCGCAAGGTCGGTATCGGTCTTCGCTATATCCTGAGCCGGAGCGGCCCGATGGCGATCGGCATCAATCATGTGGGTGCGTTCGCTCGGGCGCTTCCAGATTCGAAGACGCCAGATGTCCAATTTCATATCTCCGCGTTGACGGCCGATCGCGTCGCCGACAAGCCTCATCCTTGGCCCGGTTTTACATTGAGCGTATGTCAGCTGCGCCCGGAGTCTCGCGGTGCGATCCACATCAAGTCCAATATAGCGGCGGACGCGCCCTCGATCAGAGCGAACTATCTCACAAAGGAAGAGGACTGGAAGTGCACACTCGCCGGCATGCGGCTCGCCCAGTCGATCGCCAATGCGAAAGCCATGCGCGACTATACCGAAGCCGCCTATCTTCCTCCTCATCTGGTGTCGTCTGACGATGAATTGAAGGATTACGTGCGCGAATACAGCGCGACGATCTTTCATCCCGTCGGCACCTGCAAGATGGGCAGCGATCGCGATGCCGTGGTCGATGCCAAGCTTCGTGTGCACGGCTTGAGCAATATTCGCATCGCCGACGCCTCGATCATGCCGTTGTTGGTGTCGGGCAATACCAGCGCTCCTTCGGCCATGATCGGCGAAAAGGCATCCGAATTCATCTTGGAGGGTTCAAATGTCCATTAAAGGGTCGAATGGCGTCGGTGGGTCGGCGGTTGCCGAAGCATTGAAGGCAGCAGGCGTAACACATGCGGTAACGGTGCCGGATTGGGTGCAACTGCCGTTGCATCGCGCTCTGGAAGCGGAAGGCACGGCCATTCCGCTGGTGAATTGTTGTACCGAGCATGAAGCCTTCATGATCGCAGCGGGACTATATTGCGGTGGCAAGCGCGCGGCCGTGATCATCCAGAATCAGGGACTCTATGCCGGTTTGAACGCCCTGCGCGGTGTTGGATTGGACGCCAATGTCCCGATCGTCATGTTGATCGGCCAGTTCGGCCGGGAGCCGGATAATCGCGGCGAAGCGACTACGGGCTCCAAGCGACGCATCGTCCATATGCTCGATCCGTTGCTCGAGCTTCTCGATATTCCGGCCTGGAAGATCGACGGCCCCGGCGATCTGGAGAATGTGCAGAAGGCATATGGCTGGGCTTTCGAGAATAAAGCACCGGCCGCAATCGTATTCGAACGCAATCTGGAGTGGGACGCATGAGCATGAAAAGCGAGGAGGCCGTACAGGCCATCGTAGCGAACCGGGGCCATGCCGTTCTTGTCCCGACCATGACGGCGATCAAGTGGGTCGACAAATACGATGCCCAGGGTTTGAACGTCTCCTGCGTTCCGCTGATGGGTGGTGCTTCGGCGCTCGGGCTCGGCATCGCGCTCGCACAGCCGAAGCGGCCGGTCATCGTGCTTGACGGTGATGGCAGTCTCCTGATGCAACTGCCGTCGCTTGTCACGATCGCATCCAGTGGAGCGGCGAACCTCGTGCATATCGTCTTCAACAATGGCGTGTGGTTCGAAAATCTCGCCAACATTCCTGTGCCGGGCGCGCAGGTGGTTGATTTTGCAGCGACGGCGAAGGCGGTCGGCTTCAAACATGCCCTGCGCGTCGGCGACAAAGACGGGCTGGTGAACGCCCTGACCACGGCGATCTCCAAGGGCGGACCTGCCTTGATCGAGCTTGTCATTGAGCCGGAAAAAGCGGGCGTGTGGATGAAGGACAATCCGCAGCCCGATCTCGCAGACTTTCACTTCAACCGTTTGGGCATCGAGCTTCACCGTGTGCATGACGCGTTGCTACAGCAGGGGGCAGCTTGACCATGAAACTGACAGACGAAGAACGCGCGATGCTGGCCGGCGAATTCGGCCCGGCGCGGCAATGGGCCATCAAGCATCAGATATCGGTCGGCAATTTCTTTGATGCCGAGGATCTGGTGCCGGTCGGCCAGGCCCATATCATGGCCGATACGGAAGCGACCGGCGAATCCGGGGTGCAGTTTCTCGAATCCCTCGCGGCATTGCCGGAAGAGCAGCGCCGCGTGCGAATCCCCACCATCACGGATCCGCGCGGCGTCGATTTCGCGGCCTATAAGCGACTGAATCAGACCGAGCGGATGGCCGATCTCGAGGCGCGCGCGATCAAGGCTTTTGAATCGCTGTCCGTCATGATGACGAACACCTGCATCAACTACCAGACCATTCTGCCGCCCGTTCGCAACGAGCATCTGGCGTTCGGCGATACCGGCGTCGTGATCTATTCCAACGGCGTGCTGGGCGCGCGCAGCAACTTCGAAGGTGGCCCTTCCGCATTATCGGCGGGTTTGACCGGGCGGACGCCGCGTTACGGCTATCACCTGGACAAGAACCGCAAAGGCTCGAAGCATTTCATCGTCGATGTTTCGCCTGTCAGCCTCAACGACTGGGGTGCCCTGGGCGGCATCGTCGGACGAGCCACCAATTCGTATTGGGAGGTGCCCGTCATCTCCGGCATCGAGGCACCGCCGACATCGGATCAGATGAAGCATTTCGGTGCAGCGCTGGCGAGCTTCGGCTCTGTGGCGATGTTTCACATGGTGGGCATCACGCCGGAAGCGAACAGCCTGGCTGACGCGTTCCACGGCGCGGTGCCGGATCAAGCGGTGCGTATCAGCGCCGGGGAGGTGTCGGCCTTCTACAAACAGTATGAAGCAAAGGATGAGAAGGCCGACGTCGTCGTTTTCGCCGCGCCGCAGCTCTCCCTGCTGGAAATGGAGCAGGTCGCAAATCTCGCCGCTGGCCGGGCGGTGCATCCCGATACGACCTTGATCATCACGACCTCGCCGGAAATCAAATTCGCCGCGGATCGTATGGGGCTGACGGGCAAGATCGAGAAAGCGGGCGGCCTCGTGTTGTCCGGCGTCTGCTTCTACCAGAGTTATGCGCGCGAAATGGCCGAAGCGAACGGATGGAGCCGTCTCGTGACCAACTCGGCGAAGCTCGTCAACATCATCGGCGGATACGGCTATCGCCCCACGCTGCTGAGCATGGAGAAGTGTATCGACAGCGCCGTCTCGGGAAGGATCGTTCAATGACCAATGTCTTGAAGTGTCACAAGGGCATCGGCCCGCGTGTGCAGGGAATTGCGCTGTGTGCGAGCGACGACTTCAGCGCCAGATACGATCTCGATCGTATTCGCGGCGTGTTCTCCCGGCCGGCGCACAAGCTGTATGGCGAGGATTATCGCGGCAGGATCCTCGTTCTCAATACGGCCAAAGGCGGCGTGGCGTCGGCGTGGATGTTGCGGCACATGCGGGAAACCGGCATTACGCCGCTCGCCTATGTGTTCAACTCGGTGAACCCGATTCTGGCGCAGGGTGCAGCGTTTGGTGAGATGACGATGGTCGATCGCTTCGAGGCAGGAGACGTGACCAAGCTATTTCGAACGGGAGATGAACTCCTGATCGATCCCGAACTCGGCAACGTGACGATCGTGAAGCGCGCTCCCGAGCATTCATGACAGACGGCGACCCGGGCGACGGGTTGCCCTGAAGATCCATCAACCGCTCATCAGAAGCGGAGGAACCGGCCTGGCTTCTGTCAGGCTGCAAGGACTGGCTGTGCCTAAAAAACATTATGGAGGAGATCAAATGAAACAACCCGATACTAAAACAGTGAACAGAGTCGTTCTTTCCAGCCTGATCGGTGCAACGATCGAGTGGTATGACTTCTTTCTTTACGGCGTGATGGCCGGCATCGTCCTGAACAAGCTGTTCTTCCCGGCCGACGACCCGACAACCTCGCTGCTGCTGACCTATGCGACATTCGCGGTCGGCTTCCTGACGCGGCCGATCGGCGGCATCGTGTTCGGGCATTTCGGCGATCGGGTCGGCCGCAAGAGCGTTCTGGTCGCGACGCTCATGATCATGGGTGTCTCTACCGTCGCCATCGGCCTGATCCCCACTTATGCGCAGATCGGCGTATGGGCACCGGCACTGTTGCTGCTGATGCGCATTCTTCAGGGCATCGGTCTGGGCGGTGAATGGGGCGGTGCTGTTCTGATGGCGTATGAATACGCGCCGGCATCGAAGCGCGGGTTCTATACCAGCATCCCTCAGATCGGCCTCTCGCTCGGCATTCTATTGTCGGCGGGCACGCTGGCCGTGCTGTCCGCTGTGATGTCAGATCAAACCTTCCTGGCTTGGGGATGGCGCATCGGCTTTCTACTGTCGTTCGTCATGATCTTTGTCGGTATGTGGATTCGCCTGCAACTGTTCGAAACGCCTGAGTTCGCGTCGGTCAAGGCGCAGCACGAGGAATCCGCGTTGCCCATCGTCGATATGTTCCGCAGGCATCTTGGCAATGTTTTGCTCGGTCTTGGCGCCCGGCATGTCGATGGCGTTTTCTTTAACGTTTTCGCCGTGTTCTCGGTCAGCTATCTGGTCGGCACCATCGGTATCACCCGTGATGCAGCTTTGGTGGCGCTGATGGCCGGTGCCGCCGTGTTGACGGTCTGCATTCCGATCGCCGGTCATCTATCTGACAAAATGAGCCGCGCCAAGCTCTATGCAATCGCGGCTTTTCTCAGCTCCGTGTCGGTTTTCCCGGCATTCTGGTTGATGAAGAATTCGCATGGCGATCTGACGCTGATTTGGGTTGCTATTATCATTCCATACGGCATCCTGTATTCGGCCGTTTACGGCAATGTCGCCGCGTTTCTATGCGATCTGTTCGATGCGAAGGTGCGCTATTCCGGCATCTCCTTCGTTTACCAGATGACTAGTGCCGTCGCTGGCATGACGGCGCTGATAGCGACCTATCTCGTTCGGATGGCGGGTGGCGAGCCCTGGCTCGTGTGCTGGTACGTCGTTGGATCCGGCTTGTTGTCGACCGTATGCGCATTTGCGATCGCAGGTCGGAAGTCCAAGCAGGCGATGGCCTCTGCCATGTAGCCATGATGCAGAGCCAGTTGGCAAATGTGAGCCGGCAAGGTCAATGATAGTCTGACCTTGCCGGCTGACCAACTGGTCGTAGGAGGGGCGTAGGTCGAGCCCAACAAAAAATGCGCGGGCATTCCCAATATTTGCAGCCAGGACTTTCATTCATGATACTTCCTTCGGTAGCTTGTTGCTGAAAAACGATTTGTAATCGGAGATTGTGCGAAATGGCTTCCCTTGATTTCGTCATACGCTCGTACTTGCGGTTCAGATGTGGGCGTCGAACCTGGGCCAGGCAGATAGTGATAGCAAGTTAGCTCCATTGAAACGATTATCATGGGCAAATGGTCGCGAGGAAACGCCATTGGATCTTCGCCATCTACGATACATCGTTGCCAGCGCCCGCAACGGCAGCTTCAGCGCCGCCGCGCATGAGTTCAATGTCAGGCAGCCGATCATCAGCAAGCGGATCAAGGAGGTCGAGGACGAGCTTCACGTTAAGCTCTTCGTTCGATCGACAGCAGGCGCACATCTCACGCCTGCTGGCGAAGCGTTCGTTGTCGATGCGCGCCGCATCATCGAGGACTTCGACCGTCTCGCCGAGCGCGCGAGAGCGAGTGGTGCCGGCAAGCTGGGGCGGGTCGTCGTCGGCTTATATAAATCGCTTTCGCATGGCGCGCTGCGCACATTCATCGACGACTTTCGTGCGCGCTACCCCGACATCCACCTTGAGCTGCTCGAAGTGCCGTTCGCCGAGATTATCGCCGGCCTTCATTCCGGACGGGTCGATGCGGCGCTCGTCCTGGGTGATCCCGACAAGTGCGAGGTTTTCGATTGCCTCGCGCTCTGGTCGGAGCTTCTCATGGTGGCGTTGCCGATCGGCCATCCGCTCGCGGACAAGTCCATCATCTACTGGCCCGAGCTGAAGGGCGAACGCTTTCTCATCAGCCACGGCGATCCCGGCCCGGATATCCTGAACATCCTGCTTCGGTATCTGGCGGCGCCTTCCGATCATCCTCAAATCGACACGCTCCATCTCAACCGCGACAATATCCTCAGCGAAGTCGGCAGCGGTGAGGGGATTAGCCTGCAATGTGAGTCCGCGTCGGGCCTGACCGGGCTCAACGTGGTGTTCCGGCCGGTCCATGACGGCAACGGTGCCACCCGGCTCGGCTATATCGTTTGCTGGAAGCCGGACAACATCAATCCGGTGCTGGCCACGCTGCGCTCTGCTCTCAAAGAGGCCATGTTGATTCGGTCGTGATCTATTAGCAGGCAGCGTTCGGCGCCGTGAGCGTCGCCGAACATTTCAAGTATTTTTTCGACGGCCTACGATGAACTACGGCGGACTACGACAGTCCGAATAAATCCTGTTGCCCATCTATAAGTTCTGCCTTTCTTGATTGTCCCCGTCGTCATCCGGCCGTTTGCGGATTGACGAAGCGGGGGCACGATGGCGGATCATCACCACAGCAACGAGAGACTGTCGCGCGGCGCGCGAATGCTGCGCACGGCGCTTGGTCCTGCGATCGCGCGCTATCTCGAAGACCCCGCCGTCGTCGAAGTCATGCTGAATCCCGATGGCCGGCTCTGGGTCGATCGGCTGCGCGAAGGTCTTGTCGCGACCGATGATGTGCTGATCCCGGCTGATGGCGAGCGCATCGTGCGCCTAGTCGCGCATCATGTCGGGGCCGAAGTGCATCCGGGTAGCCCGCGCGTTTCCGCCGAATTGCCCGAGACCGGCGAGCGTTTCGAGGGCCTGTTGCCTCCGGTGGTGATGGCGCCGACCTTCGCAATCCGTAAGCCTGCTGTGGCCGTGTTCACACTCACCGACTATGTTGCGGCCGGCATCATGACGGCGGCGCAGGCCGACGTGCTGCGGCTCGCGGTCGAGCGGCGCAAGAACATCCTCGTCGCCGGCGGCACCTCGACCGGCAAGACGACCCTGACGAACGCCTTGCTGGCGGAGGTGGCAAAGACTTCCGACCGTGTGGTGCTGATCGAGGACACCCGCGAGCTGCAATGCGCCGCGCCCAACCTGGTCGCGCTCCGCACCAAGGATGGCGTTGCCTCGCTTTCCGATCTCGTGAAGTCGTCGCTGCGGCTGCGTCCCGATCGCATTCCGATCGGGGAGGTGCGCGGCAGCGAAGCACTCGACTTGCTCAAAGCGTGGGGGACGGGCCATCCGGGCGGCGTCGGCACCATCCATGCCAACACCGCGCTCGGCGCGCTGCGCCGGCTGGAGCAACTCGTGCAGGAGGCCGTCGTCACGGTCCCGCGCGCGCTCATTGCCGAGACCATCGACATCGTCGCCGTTCTGTCCGGCCGTGGCGCGGAACGCCGGCTCGCCGAAATCGCCCATGTTGACGGGCTCGATCCGGCGACCGGCGACTACCGCACGCTCAACGCGCTGATCCTTGCTCAACAGCCCACAAATGGAGAGCCCGAATGATCCGACCTGCCTTGTCCCATGTGCGTCATCGCCTGAACGACGCGGCCGCGCTTGCCGCGATCATACTGATGACGGCGGCACCCGCCCATGCCTCTGGCTCCTCCATGCCGTGGGAAGAACCGCTGCAAAAAATCCTCGAATCGATTGAGGGGCCGGTCGCCAAGATCGTTGCGGTCATCATCATTATCACCACCGGCCTGACGCTGGCCTTTGGTGACACCGCGGGCGGCTTCCGCCGACTGGTGCAGATCGTGTTCGGTCTGTCGATCGCCTTCGCCGCCAGCTCCTTCTTTCTGTCCTTCTTCTCGTTCGGCGGCGGAGCGCTGGTGTGATGGAGGAGGACGTCCGCGGCTTTTTCGCGCCGGTGCATCGCGCGCTCACCGAACCGATCCTGCTCGGCGGCGCACCGCGCACCGTCGCCATCGCCAACGGCACGCTTGCCGGCGCGGTTGGCCTCGGCCTGCGCCTGTGGCTCGCCGGTCTTGCCATCTGGGCGATCGGGCATTTCGCAGCCGTGTGGGCGGCGAAGCGCGATGCGCAGTTCGTCGACGTTGGCCGCCGGCACCTGCGCTATCCGGCGCATATGGATGTGTGAGGTGCGGCCATGATGAACCTCGCCGAATATCGGAAGAAAAGCGCGCAGCTTGCCGACTTCCTGCCCTGGGCTGCACTGGTCGCGCCGGGCGTTGTCCTCAACAAAGACGGATCGTTCCAACGGACGGCGCGGTTTCGCGGTCCCGATCTCGACAGCGCCACGCCTGCCGAGCTGGTCGGAACGACCGCGCGCCTCAACAACGCGCTGCGCCGTCTCGGCTCCGGCTGGGCGCTCTTCGTCGAGGCGCAGCGCCATCCCGCCACCGATTATCCGGAAAGCCTGTTCCCGGAATCCGCCTCCGCGCTGCTCGACGTCGAGCGCCGCGAGCAATTCGAGGATTCCGGCGTCCTGTTCGAGTCGAGCTATTTCCTCACCTTTGTCTGGCTGCCGCCGGCTGAAGAAGCCTCGCGCATGGAAGCCTGGCTCTATGAGGGCCGCGAGCACAGCGGCGCCGATCCGTGGGAATTGCTGAAAGGCTTCATCGATCGCACCGACCGCATTATCAATCTGGTCGAAGGCTTTGTGCCGGAAGCCGAATGGCTCAACGACCCGGCGACGCTGACCTATCTGCATTCGACGGTTTCGACCAAGCGGCATCGCGTTCGCGTCCCTGAGACGCCGATGCACCTCGACGCGCTGCTGGCCGATCAACCGCTTGCCGGCGGGCTGGAGCCGCGGCTTGGCGACTTCCATCTGCGTACGCTCACCATCATCGGATTCCCGACCACGACGTTCCCCGGAATCCTCGACGACCTCAATCGCCTCGCCTTTGTCTACCGCTGGTCAACGCGCGCCATCATGTTGGACAAAACCGACGCGACGCGGCTCGTCACGAAAATCAGGAGGCAATGGTTTGCGAAGCGCAAGAGCGTTGCCGCAATCTTAAAGGAGGTGATGACCAACGAGGCGTCGGTGTTGATGGACACCGACGCCGCCAACAAGGCCGCCGACGCCGACGCCGCCCTGCAGGATCTCGGTTCCGATCAGGTCGGTGAAGTCTATGTAACCGCGACCGTCACGGTGTGGGGCGCCGATCGTGCCATCGCCGACGAAAGGTTGCGACTGGTCGAGAAAGTCATCCAGTCTCGCGACTTCACCTGCATCGTCGAAGGCGTCAACGCCATCGAAGCCTGGCTCGGCTCCATCCCCGGCCAGACCTACGCGAACGTCCGCCAGCCGCCGGTCTCGACGCTCAATCTTGCGCACATGATGCCGCTGTCGGCGGTCTGGGCCGGGTCGGCGCGGGACGAACATCTCGCCGCGCCGCCATTGTTCTACGCCAAGACTGAGGGGGCAACACCGTTCCGCTTCGCGCTCCATGTCGGCGACGTCGGACACACCATGATCGTCGGGCCGACCGGGGCGGGCAAGTCGGTGCTGCTCGCGCTGATGGCGCTCCAGTTCCGCCGTTATCGCAATTCGCAGGTCTTTGCCTTCGATTTCGGCGGCAGCATTCGCGCTGCGACGCTGGCGATGGGTGGGGACTGGCAGGATCTTGGCGGCTCGCTGACCGAGGATGCGGAATCCACCTCCGTTCAGCTCCAGCCGTTGGCTCTCATCCATCACGTTCCCGAACGGGCGTGGGCCGCGGACTGGCTGGTCGACATCCTCTTGCGTGAGGGCGTCACCATCACGCCGGAGGTGAAGGAATACATCTGGGCCGCGCTAACGTCGCTCGCCTCGGCACCGATCGAGGAACGTACCATCACCGGTCTGACCGTGCTGTTGCAGTCCTCAGTGCTGAAGCAGGCGCTGCGGCCTTACTGCATCGGCGGCGCACATGGCCGCCTGCTCGACGCCGAGCACGAATATCTCGGCACGGCGAATGTTCAAGCCTTCGAGACCGAAGGGCTGGTCGGGACCAGGGCCGCGCCGGCCGTCCTCTCGTATCTCTTTCATCGCATCGAGGCGCGTTTCGACGGGCGGCCGAGCCTGCTCATCATCGACGAGGGCTGGCGCGCCCTCGATGACGGTGATTTCGCCGACAAGATCAAGGAATGGCTGAAAACGCTCCGAAAGAAAAACGTCAGCGTCGTATTCTCTTCGCAGTCGCTGGCCGACATCGAGGCGTCGCCGATCGCGCCGGTGCTGGTCGAGAGCTGCCCGACGCGCATCTTCCTCGCCAACGAACGCGCAATCGAGCCACAGATCACCGCCGTCTACGAGCGCTTCGGCCTCAATGCCCGGCAGATCGAGATCATCGCGCGGGCCACCCCGAAGCGCGACTACTATTGCCAGTCGCGGCGCGGCAACCGGCTGTTCGAGCTTGGCTTGGGGGCGATTGCACTCGCGCTCTGCGCATCGTCGGACAAGGTTGCGCACGCGCTGATCGACGAACTGCTGCGCGACGGAGCGCGGCCGTATTTCCTCGAAGCCTGGCTCCACGCCAACGACCTCGCCTGGGCCGCCGACCTTGTTCCCGATCTCACGAATGTCCAGCCGTCTCCTTCAGATGGATTGGCCGCGCTCAACCCCAACACATCGGAGGTGTCATCATGACCAAGACGTTCCGTCACACCTATCTGCGCCGCGCACTTCTCGCCAGCACTGTTGCGATCGGCGTTGGGCTGGCTGCTGCTCCGGCTTCGGCGCAGATCGTGTTCGATCCGTCCAATTACGCGCAGAATGTTCTGACCGCCGCGCGCGCACTTCAGCAGATCAACAATCAGATTACGTCACTGGCCAACCAGACGCAGATGCTCGTCAATCAGGCCAGGAATCTGACGAACCTGCCGACCTCCATGCTCTCGCAGATCGAGGGCAATTTCTCGAAGATGACAAGCCTCATGGGGGAGGCCGAGAGGCTCGCCTATAACGTCCAGAACATCGATCAGCAATTCCAACCGACTTACAAAAACTTCGCAGCCAACAAGACCAGCGCGCAACTCGTCGATGGGGCGCGCCAGCGCTGGCAGGAGTCGCTTGATGCCTACCAACATGCGCTGAAAGCAGGCGCCGTCGCCGTCGGCAACATTCAGGATACACAGAGCCAGACAGGCTCGCTCGTCAGTGCCAGTCAATCGGCCGTTGGGATGCTTCAGGCGACGCAAGCCGGCAACCAGCTCATCGGCGTCCAGACCCGACAGCTTGCCGACCTCACCGCGATGCTGGCCGCGCAGGGCCGAGCCGATGCTCTCGAAAAATCCCGCAAGGCCGCGGCGCAGGAGCAGGCGCGCGAGCAGTTCAGCCGCTTCATGACGGGAAGCAGCTACAGCCCCACCACTGTCCGCATGTTCCACGACTGAGGGGGCGGACATGGACTGGAAAGTTGCCCCCAAGGTTTTTGCCGTTCTCGCATTTGCCGTTGTCATGGCTGCGTGCGCCATCGCGTTGCGGCCGAACGGACCGGAGGGACCGCCAGAACGTACCCTCGAATCCCTAGGCAGGGAGCCTGCCGCCAGCGAATTGCTCCGCTGCCGCGAGATCGGCGCGGCCGCGCTCGACGATGCCGGTTGCAAGAAAGCATGGGCTGACAGCCGCCGTCATTTCCTTGAAGGCAATGCGGGAGTCGCGCGGCCATGAACACCGGCGTCATCGACCGCTTTCTGGAGACCTTCACCCGCTACATCGACTCGGGCTTCGGCTTGCTTGGCGGCGAAATCGGCTTCCTCACCTCCACGCTGATCGTGATCGACATCACGCTGGCGGGCCTGTTCTGGGCATGGGGCGCGGACGAGGACGTATTGCAGCGCCTTATCAAAAAGACGCTCTATATCGGCTTCTTCGCTTTCATCATCGGCAACTTCAACCGGCTCGCCGGCATTGTTTTCCAATCCTTCAGCGGCCTTGGCCTCAAGGCCGGCGGATCGTCGCTGACCGCCGACACGCTGCTAAAGCCTGGTCGCGTCGCGCAGGTCGGTATCGACGCCGGGAATCCCATCCTCAAGGCTGCCAGTGACTTGATGGGCTACATCTCGTTCTTCGAGAATTTCGTGCAGATCATGGTGCTGATGATTGCCTGGGCGATCGTGCTCATCGCTTTCTTCATTCTCGCGGTTCAGATCTTCGTCACGCTGATCGAATTCAAGCTGACCACGCTCGCGGGTTTCGTGCTGATCCCGTTCGCGCTGTTCAACAAGACCGCCTTCCTCGCCGAAAAGGTGCTCGGCAACATTATCGCGTCTGGCGTCAAGATTCTCGTGCTCGCCGTCATCGTCGGTATCGGCTCCGGCCTGTTCAGCGAGTTTACGACCGGATTCTCCGAGACGCCGACCATCACCGATGCGCTGGCGCTCGTTCTCGGTGCGCTCTCGCTGATGGGCCTCGCAATCTTCGGACCGGGCATCGCGACCGGGCTCGTTTCCGGCGCACCTCAACTTGGCGCGGGCGCTGCCGTCGGCACCGGCCTTGCCGTCGCCGGCATCGGTGCGGCCGGCGTCATGGGCGCAAGTGCCGGCATCTCCGGTGCGGCGAGCGCGATTGGAGCCGGCGGACGCATGACGGCAGCCGCCGCGCGGGGTGGGCTCGCCGTTGGGTCCACCACGGGGGCCGCAGGTGCGGGAGCGTCTGCGGCTCCGCCAGCCTGGGCCAATCGCATGAGACGCAGCCAGACCATGAGCCACGGCGCCAGCGCGGCCGCCCATGCCGTGCGCTCCGGCGATCACGGCGGCGGCTCGACGAATGTCTCTCTCCATCAGGATGACCACAAATGAATCTGTTCCGCCGACCCTCGGTGCGCTACGCGCGCACGCCCGAACCCGAAACCCCGTATCTCAAAGCCGCGCAGGTCTGGGACGAGCGTATCGGCAGCGCGCGCGTTCAGGCCAAAAACTGGCGGTTGATGGCTTTCGGCTCGCTGGCGCTCGCCGGCAGTTTCGCGGCAGCGCTGGTCTGGCAATCTACGCAGGGCACTGTCGTCCCGTGGGTGGTTCAGGTCGATAAATTCGGCGAGGCACAGGCGGTCGCCTCCGCCGTCGCGGACTATAAGCCGACCGATCCGCAGATCGCCTGGCACCTCGCGCGCTTCATCGAACAGGTGCGCAGCATTCCCGCCGATCCGGTCATCGTCCGGCAAAACTGGTTGCGCGCCTACGACTATACGACCGATCGCGGCGCCATCGCACTCAACGATTACGCGCGCGCCAACGATCCCTTCACCAAGGTCGGCAAGCAGCAAATCGCCGTCGAGATTTCCAGCGTCATTCGTGCCTCGCAGGAGAGCTTCCGGATCGCCTGGCTGGAGCGCCGCTACGAGAACGGTCAGCTCTCCGGCACCGAACGCTGGACCGCTATCCTGAGCATCGTGATCCAGCCGCCGCGCACCGCCGACAAGCTGCGCGCCAATCCGCTCGGTGTGTTCGTCAATGCAATCAACTGGTCAAAGGAGATGGGGTGATGGGGGAGAGTATAAAGAATACTGCGCCGGCGTTGATCGCCGTGATGCTGGCGGCGACAGCGCTCAGTGGCTGCGCCAACAAATTCATTCCGCCGGACATCGACTACGACGATGCTGCGCCCGCCGTGCTCAGTGCCGATCCGGCGGGGCCAGTGCAAGTTGTCGAACTGCCGAAGCCGCTGCCGCTGCCGGGGCAGTTGAAACCCGTCAAGGCGGGGAAAACCAAGCCCGAACCTACTGATCCGAAAAAGCGGATCGCGCAGGCCAATGAAGCGGCCCGGATGCAGCCGGTGCGCAACGGCTTCATCAACGCCATGCAGGTCTATCCCTTCGTGGTCGGGGCGCTCTATCAGGTCTATGCCGCGTCCGGCCAGGTCACCGACATCGCGCTTCAGCCGGGCGAGCAACTCGTCGGCGCGGGTCCCGTCGCCGCCGGCGATACCGTGCGCTGGATCGTTGGCGACACGCTCAGCGGTGCAGGCGAGAGCGCTCAGGTCCACATCCTCGTCAAGCCGACGCGGCCGGACCTTCAGACCAACCTCGTCATCAACACCAACCTGCGCACCTACCACATGGAGCTGCGCTCGACCGAAAAGACCTACATGGCTTCAGTGTCGTGGCAATACCCGCAAGACCAATTGCTTGTGTTGCGGCGGCAGAATGCACAAGCCGCGCTCATGCAGCCGGTCGCAACGGGCGTCGATATCTCGAAACTCAACTTCCGCTATGCGATCGAAGGTGACAGCGCGCCGTGGCGGCCGCTGCGCGCCTTCGACGATGGCAACAAGGTCTATATCGAGTTTCCGTCAGGGATCGGGCAGGGCGAGATGCCGCCGCTGTTCGTCATCGGACCTTCCGGCAACTCCGAACTGGTCAACTACCGCGCCCGTCAGAACTACTACGTCGTCGATCGTCTCTTTGCCGCCGCCGAACTCAGGCTGGGCGACAAGGATAGCGAGAAGCGCGTGCGCATTGTGCGCACCGACGGTCGGCCGGGGCATAGTGCGAGGTTGTTCTGATGACCGACGCACCGATACCGCCTCCCGGCGATATTCGTGCCGAGCTGCGCTTGCGGCCGGAGCAGCCGCGCGTTACACGGCTGTCGCGCAAAGTGCTGATCGGTCTCGGGAGCGTCAGCGCGATCGCCATCATGGCCGCGCTGTTCTGGGCGCTCGATTCCAATCGCCGCGCCAAGCAATCGCCGACCGAGCTCTACAGCACGGAGAATCGCACGCCGGCGGATGGGCTTGCCGGCTTGCCGAAAGACTACAGCGGCATTCCCAGACTCGGCCCGGCGCTGCCGGGCGACCTGGGACGTCCGATTCTGAGTGCGCAGGATGAAGGCAAGCCCGTTGTCGCGCCGGATATAAGAACGCCGCGCGCCGATCCGGTGGAGCAGCGCCGTCTTGCCGAGATCGAGGCCGCGCGCGTCGCCAAGGTGTTCACCGACAGCCGCGGTGTGCAGGCGACGGTCACACCAACGTCCGCTGCCATCGGTCGCATCGATCCGACAACGGGCCTCACGCTACCGGCCGAGACGGCGCCGCTCGATGCGGGCGCAGCGCAGAACATGCAGGATCGCAAACTCGCTTTCGTCAACGCCGCAGTCGATCGGCGCACCGTGACGCCCGACCGCGTGCAGGAGAAGGCATCGCCTTACGTCGTACAGGCCGGCACCGTCATCCCGGCAGCGCTGATTACAGGCATCAAGTCCGATCTGCCCGGAACGATCACCGCGCAGGTGACGGAGCAGGTTTACGATACCCCGACCGGCAAACAGCTTCTCATTCCGCAGGGCGCACGGCTGATCGGGCAGTACGACAGTCAGGTCGCATTCGGGCAGTCGCGCGTGTTGCTGGTCTGGAATCGCATCATCATGCCGAACGGCACGTCGATCGTGCTGGAACGGCAACCCGGTGCCGACGCCGAAGGCTACTCAGGCCTTGAGGACGACGTCGATTACCACTGGGGGCAGCTCTTCAAGGCGGCGATCCTCTCGACCTTGCTTGGCGTCGGCACCGAGATCGGCGCGAGCAACAACGAAAACGAGATCGCCCGTGCGATCCGCCAAAGCGGCCAGGACACCGCTTCCGATGTCGGTCGCCAACTCATCCGCCGCCAGCTCAACATTCAGCCGACGCTCACCATCCGACCGGGCTTCCCCGTCCGCGTGATCGTCAATCGCGACTTGATCTTGCAGCCCTACGGGGCGGCGAAGGAGCCGTCATGACCAAGCTCAAGCTGGAGACGATCGAGGATGACAAACCGGTCAACCGCATGGTCAAATTTCCCGGTGCCGTTTATCGCGACCTGACCGCTTACGCCGAGGTGCTGGCGCACGATGGCGGCAACGCTCCCGCGCCAGATCCCATCAAGCTGGTCGTACCGATGCTTCAGCGCTTCATGGCGACAGACAAGGCATTCCGGAAGGCGAGATCCAGTTTCGGCTGAACCATCCGTAGCTGCATCAGCGCGCCTGCTTTCAGGGTACGATCATGGCGTCTGTGCTGAGATGATGATGACGCTTTCAGCATCGTTGGCGGCGCTCTGCGATCGCTTGGTGATGGTATGGACGTGGCTGCTTAAAGCGAACAGATGCCGGAGTTCGTTTGATCGATTGCATAACCATTGATCTTCATCATCGTCCTGATTAGAGGGCGTGAAACTGGTTCTGCGATCTCGATCGCGCGTTCGAGTTCCATATGTCGATATTCGAAGAAGCGCAGGCAATACTCATCGAAGGTCTTGAAGTTCTTCGCTGGAGGGCGAACGAATCTCGCGCGACTCGCAGTGCCAAGGAAAGTCAGCGCGCCGTTAGCAGCCGCACATGGTTGTGTTTTGACCCGACTTCCTGGCAGGAGCTTGCTGCTGACGTAATCAGTGCAGGCAAGTGTCTTGTATTCGTCTTCGTCAAGAATGTTCGTGTTCAGAATCGTCTGATAGATTCCGAGCAAAGGCTGATAGAAGGAGAAGCGGATAAAGGGAAGCTTGGGTCTATAAAACGCCGTAAAATCGTGAGCTGCGATATATTGCCCTTGCATTCGCGTCTTACGCGGGAATGGAAACCCCATCCGCGGCGCCAGTATAAAATCTGACGACGCGTTAAGAAAGAGGAGTCCGTTTACCGCGAGCATGAAAGAAGTTGAGTTATGGAAGAAAACCGGATCGCCGGCCCCGATCATCCTCAAGCCGAAATAGTCAGAGCGATTTGGATAGATCAGAAGACACCGATCCTTTGTGCCAGAGCGCTGGTCAATGAAAAACTTCGGATCAGGAATGGGTAGATCCTTGTTGAGCATCATATTTCCGATGAATAGTCCGATCCGGACCTTGTCGAACCAATCGAGAAGATCGTCCCACTCGACCCCGGTTAGACTTTCTTCGTTTAGGAGCTTTGTCATGTGAGATTGAGTACGCGCTTCAAGGGCGGAGTATCTTGAGTTGCAGCTTTCACAGGCCGGAAACTGAAACGGATCGGCTGCGAACGCGCGAGTTGGCTTACTAATGTCGTTGAACTTTAAGCCCAAGTACCATTCTCGCTTGGGATCACCGGTGAGCGCAATAAGCCAACGCGGAATGATGTGCTCGCGATTTTTTTCGCTGGGCTTCTTGCCGCAAAAGATGCAGCGTTTCTCCAACTGCAATATGGAAGTGACAAAGTCAGTCATTGGTGTGCCTTTGGAACCGAACGAACGGGAAATTCCATCTCTGTTGAGCGAAGCTACCGTTCACTCATATTGCGAGATTGGATGCTAGCCCATCGGGGACTGTGGCTTAGCTGTGGCATGTAAGAGCCACACATCGGCATCGACGAACACCTTGCGCATGGGCCAAAATACGTGGCAGCTTCGTCACCTGCGTTCAAGCTCCCCACAAGTCATCAGGGCCGAGATAGCTCAGATCGAGCTGGGCGACATTGAGCGCAACGCTCGCTCGCACGAGACCGCGCCGACTGGGGTTGAGCGGGTGCAGCAGCAGTCCTATCGCGTGCCCGTCGGGCGCCATAACCAGTGGCTGTGCGTTCCGATGAAAGAGGCTGACTGGCGTACCCGGAGGCGCGGGCGCAGCGAACCACTGAACGTTTCCAAGATAGTCTCGCCGTGCCCAAGTCCGGTTATCCGACGGTGCGAGCTCCTGGATGAATTCGAGCCATATGGCCCGCGTCTCAGCCGTCGGCCAGTCGGGTTGCGCAGACCAGGCCGCGAGACCTGGTGAGCGCAACCATGCGCGCAATTCCGCGCCGGTCGTAAAGGTGGCCACCGTGTCGGTGACGGCTTTGATGGCTGCGAGCCGTGAATTGAACCCCGCCTGGATCAGAATCGAGGCGGAGCGGTTCATCGTCCCCGTTTCGACAGCGGGCACAGCCAGGCCAAGCTCATGATCGTCCAATGCCAGCGCGAATACGCCGACCACATCGCCATTGGCCGCGGCACGAACGCGCAAGGCCTCCATGGCCCAAGGCAGGCGATAAACCAGGCCACCTTCGATAAACTGCAATGCCTCGGTTTCCTGTCCGGCGACGATCGCGGCCAAAGGCTGCCCGAGTAGCCAGCATCTGAGGATGTCGCGCCAATTCGCCGGGAATGGGTCCGGTTCAAATGGATAGAAGGTGAACACGCGTTCGGCGATGCCGGTGATCGCAGCGATTGCCGCCTCATGGTCCGAGGCCGCGAGGGCTGCGTTTGCCTGTATGAGAAGGACGTTCGCTTCAGGCGCAACCGCGTCCAGCGCATGTCCAGCTTCGAGGCCGAGCCCGGCCAGGAAGTAGCCGCGTCGTTTAACGGCAGTCGAATTCGCCCAGATATACCGGCTCCGCGTGAGCAGAGTGGTGCGATAGGCAGCGCGCGATGCGTCGTCGACGCGAAGCAGGCGGCGTTGCCAGAGTGAAGATTGGAGGATGTTGTCGAGCGCGGCCTCGATCTGGTCATCGGGCACGTCGGCCTCGCCGATGAGGCTAAGAATCGCGGTGTCGAGAGTCGCCATATGACGCTCCCACTCTTTCAGTGCCCGCTCACGCTTTTCGGCCTTTTCGCCGGCGACCTCGGGGAAGGTCCACGCTGCGGCATTGTTGACGACATAGTCGACCAACTGGTCGAGGTTGCCGCCGAGGCGGGCGTGCATTCGGCTCAAGAGGTAGAAGATGAGCTGGATGAGCCCGCTTTCCATCTCCCGGGCGCCGAGGTCCTCGATCAGCCCGACCCATTCGTCGTGCTTCTTGTTCTTCGCATCCTCAAAGATGGGATAGAGGACAAGGCCTTCTACATCGACATAGGCCCGGCCTGCGCGGCCGATGACGTTCTTGAATTCGGAAACCTTGATCTTCTCGCCATGCCGGTAGAGCGAGTGGATGACGACTGCGGTCGCCGAGAGATTGAGGCCCTGCGCCAGTGTCGGCGATGAGATCGTGACCTTGAGCACACCGTCACGTAGAAGGCGCTCGACTTCCTTGCGATAGGCGGTCGGCAAAGCGCCATGGTGAAGCGCCACACCAAGTCGAAGGCATTTCAGGATGTCGCTATTCGGGCCAAGCCATTCTTCACCGAGCGCGATGGCGGTCTGCAGGGTGGCAGGATCGACCGTGAGCAAGGACGCGAGTGCCCCGCGCGAGTGCAAGTCAACGATGACCTTGGCAAAGGGTTCGACGCTCCGGCGCTCCGGGCAATAGATCAGAACGGTCTGGCCGTCGCTGACGAGACGCCATGCGGTAGCAAGGCTCAATTCCTGCTGGTTATCCGGGAAGAGCCTGGTGCGAAGCTTCTTCGGCGGCACGAACAGCGGCGGTGCGGCGCCGGTGAGAAATCGGGGCACGAAGGGCTTTTCCTCGCCGACGCGAAGATTGAGGCGCGCCGTCGGCGAATGCCAGATGACTTCGCCGAAGCGCAAGCGCGTCGGACGCCAATCGTGCTTGATGGGACCTCCCGGTTGATCGCGGCGCAGCCACGCCGAGAAGTCTTCCATTTGATCGCCGTCGGGAAGAATTGCCGACAGGCAGACGATGCGGCGTTGATCGGCGTCCTGACGACGCAGGAGGCGCTGAATCTGAACCTCGTATCGAACTTCGCGTTCGCCGGGACCGATCATATGGCCCTCGTCGAACACGAGCAGGCCGACATCGTCGAGCAGCGACGGGTCGTTTCTCAAAGCGAAATCAAGCTTCTCAGGGGTCGCGACGACGATGTCACGCTCGCGGATGGCATCCTCGTCAAAGCCGGACACGCCGATGCTGCCGTAGAGGGCGGATATGGTCTTGCCGAGCGGTCCGAAGGTGCGCTGAAGCGTTGTTTCGGTTTGCGCCGACAGGGCGCGAAGCGGGGTCACAAACATGACGCGCTGGCCGCCGGCCAAACATCTCAGAATGGACAATTCGGCGATGCGGGTCTTGCCGGCGCTGGTCGGCAGCGAAACGACAAGGTTGTCGGTCTGATCGACAGCGCGCGCCGCCGCCTCGGTCTGTGACGGCCATAGGTCGACCTCGGCCTTTGGGCGTCGAGCGAGCAAGGCGATGAAGAGTTCGCGGAGGCTGGGCCATGAAGGAGCAGCGCCGTCGGCGGGAAGCAGCGGGATCTTTTCGTGGAAGGTGTTCGACCAGAGATCGGAAAGCAGATGGGCAGCGATCCGATGCACCCACCATTGCGGCAGAAGGTTCAGCTCCCCGCAGATGTCGAGATTCTCGCGAAGCTGGGCGATTGCCCGGTCGAGAAGAGCACGTTCGCCGCGATCCAGGGCGAGCAGGAACATCGCAAAGGCGCCGAAGAAAGCGTCCGTCAGTGCGAGATCCAGGCCCTCGAAGAGAAAGTCTTTTCCGTCCTGTTCCGGCGCGTCGGCGGCGACGGGCTCGGCGAGGCGCTGCTGGAAGAGCGCCGCAATGGTCGCGTCTGATCCTCGGCCATCGAGGCGGAAGGCATACACTCGCGCGCGCAGCGCGTTGATGTCTCGGCGCATCAACAGTGCGAGCGCCTGTTCGATCGGCGAGAAATTCGCCTCGTCGGCCACGACTGCAAGGAGGGAATAGGCCCGGGCGGAAAGGTGCGCGAGATGATAACTGGCTGCTGCCATCACGAAATGGAAGTCGCGGTCTGCTTCGCCGCGATTGCCTTTGGCCATAACCGCTTCGAGGGCGGTTGCGGCCTGTTCGAACGCAGTCCGTGCCTGGTTCTGGTCGCCGTCGAGTTCAAGGAGACGTAGCCCCAGCCCAAGCAAGCCATAGGCGTAACTATGGAGATCGAAACTGAGCTGCGGCGAGAAGGCGGGCGCGTCAGGCGGGAGAACACCATCTCGCCAGATCATTGCGCGGGCCTGGCCGCGCGCAATGAGCCTGCCGCGGAAGCCCGCCGCCGCTGCGTCGGTGATCGCCGCTGTGATCGCGTCAGGGGTTGTTGGCATCGGCTATGACTCGATCGTAGACGGCCCCGACAAAGGCGGCGTGACCATTGACGTGCAGACCGATGCCCCATTGCCCGATCGGGCCAGGATAGGCTTGTAGCGCCTGCGTCAGCAGGGCCTGCGGAGAGTTCCCGGAGAAGGTGAAGAGGAGATGTTTCACGCTCTCGGGCGGGATGCCGTTCCGGTAGAGCGCCTCATCGATAGCGTCGACGAGCGGCGCGTCGGTGCCCAGCTCCATCAACCTGGCTGAGATGAAGGATAGGGCGTGCGAGGACGGCAGGCCTCCGTCCTTATCCAGGCCTGTCCGCGCCTCCTCCAGCGTTTGGGCGCGTAGGTCGATGCGGCTCTTTGCTTCCGTCTTCAAGAAGCGGAGGCGTTGGGTCGCTGGGTCGAGGATCATGCCGATGACGTCATCGCCACGCATCGCCATGTTGCGGTGATCCTTCCAGCGCAGCCGTTTGATCGGCGCGCGATAGCCGCTGTGTGCGTCGATCCACTCCGTAGCGTAAATCTCGCCAAGGTCGCCCGATCGGATCTGTGGCGTTTGCGGGAGAAGATCGGTGATCATTTGCGCGGCGGTGGCTTTGCCCAGCCGCGCAAGCGCCGCGGCTATGCGTTCCTCGGCGGCATAGTGCGCGGGAACGGCGGTGGCCGTCACTTGGATACCGGTCGCGGCGTCTGCCGGCCGACCCGTCATGACCCGAACGTGATGATTGCCGAGGGGCGTGTCCGCGGAGTCGCACCAATCGTTGAACTGCACCATGCGCCGCCGCCTCAGATCGGGAAGAGGTCACGAACACGAAGGAAGGGCATGCCGGTTTCGGCCGCCCTGCGCACCTTGCGTTCCAGAACCTGATTGAGCGGTATTTCCCGGTCGAGCATCTCGTAAAGGTCGAGGCCATCCATACAGATGACGCGCTTGCCTCGACCGAAGGCGACCAGGCCGTCTTCGGAAAAGCCGCTGTTGCTCATGAACAGTCCCCGCGTCCATGCCGCCTTCTGCTCGATTTTGCCATGGAACGTGTGGAGATCGGCAACACCGATCGGCTGGCCGTGCCATTTGGCCTCCAGCAGATAGGTGTCGCTGCCGAGTTGGAAGCTACCGTCGATCTGCTCGCCGCGCAGTCGGAAAGGCTCTTGGGCGGCAAGGCCGAAAGCATCAAACAAGTCTTTGAGGAATCCCTCGAACGCAAAGCCGCGTGCCTGCGCGCTGAGTGAAGAGACCCGCAGCAGCTCAGACTTGATGGTCGCGATTTTTTGGCGATCGACGGCGGGTGCGGTTGCAGGCTGGGCCGGCGTTGGTGACACGCCGTCCGACAAACGGTCGATCAAGCCCTGATAGCGTGTTGCGGCGTCGTTTACGGGGTCCTTTGCACCGCTACGGGCGAGATAGTCGGAACGGTGTTCCCAGAGCGCGGTAAGTGTGCGGACAGCGGTGGCGTCATCGCAGTGTTGCAAGAAGTAGCGCAGCCGTTTCCCCTTCGACCCGCCGTTCGCCGAGAATTTGGGGTCGTCGATGTTGACTTTCAGCTCGGACGCGAAAAATTCCGCAAAGCTCGTGTCCGAAAAATCGAGCACAAAGCCAGAGCCTCGGACGAAGTCAACGAGATCATCGACAAGGCGCAGGTCTATGGAACGTATCGCGCTAATAAATTGTCCTCCCCAGCCCGTTATTACATCTATCTATTGATGACTTCCTGAAGTGCGGCAATCCTCTCCAGTATGTCGTCGAACGACGGCGGAGCTTCGTCAAACATCATCGGCGCCATTGCTCGATAGTCGGCGCGCAAGTCCTTCACACGCGCGTCGTCCGGCATGAGCCGCAATGTCCCCGGTCGAGCAGTGTCGTAGCTGGCCCAGCCCGATCGAAAGAAGGTAGCCTTATGCTTCGCAACCTGCGCCAGCAGGTCGAAGTCGGCGACGGCCTCCTTGCCCTCGGCCGTGTCGAGCAGCATGGCGAGATCGTAATAGTGGCGGGAGAAATATTGCGGCATCGGCGAATCTGGCGGGCGATGCGCTTCCGCATGGAGCGCTGTGGCCTTTTCCCAGAAGGTGCGGCGGGCCGACAGGACGGTGACGGCGACATCCGGCTCATCGAAGAATTCGGGAAAATCCTCCGCCGAATAGGGGTGGATCGTCTTTTCTTCGGTCGGCCAGGGATCGCCGCGCGCGCCCAGCTCCAGCTTCACGCGCGGCGTGATGTAGCCGATGCTTTCATATTCGGTCGCAGGAAGCGTGGTGGGATAGTGGAAGTTCACCGTCTGCGCGTCGTTGGGGTCGATTTCCAGCGACCAAGCTCCGGCAGCAGGCTCACCAAGATGCTCCACGATTGCGGCGCGGAGGGCTGGTAGCAGCTTGTCGGCGATATGCCGTTCGACATCGCTCACGAGGTCGTCGATGAGCTGGCTGGTCTTCTTTCTGCTGAGCCCATCCTTCTCGGGATCGCGGTCCCCGGTGTAGCCGAGATCCGCGCGATCGAAGGAGAGATCGATATCCTCGGAGAAGCGGCGGATGGCGTTGAAGGCTTTCGACAGCGACGTGCCGCCCTTGAAGACCAGCGAGGCGGTTTCCTTGCCTTGCACCGCGAACAGCCGTTTCAGCGTCCAGCAGACCCAGAAGTCCTTTTCGACGATCGTGTTCGCCATGCCTCGAAGGGCGCCCGATTCCCCGAAGAGGGCGGCGCGGTCCTCGGCCGGAAGCAAGGCAACCTTATCCATTGTTTCCGACCAAATCTGCACTGGCGATCGAGGCGAGCGTGGGCCGCATCCAGGCGGGAGCCTGAGCGGCCGAGGCGGCGAGGGTCTTCTTGTCGGACGCCGACAGATGATGCGCCGCGACCTGCGCGACATCGGTGGCGCGCAGCGGACCTACATGCCGGAGCGCCTGAACGACGGTGCCCGCCGGACTGCCGGGGGCGATCAGGTGCTTGGGGGATGCGTGCCGGAGGTCGACCACGCGCTTGCCCAGCACCACGCGCCGGGACGGCCCGTCGGTCAGGTAGGTGTTCTTCGCCGGCATCTGCGTCGTCAGGCCGAGGGCGTTTGCGGCCCGAGCGCCTGCGATCTGCACCTGTGACCCTGTCTCACGCGCCAACGCCTGCGCGATGTCATCGGGCGTGGGTGAGAGCCGTCCGAGTTTCGGATGAAGCTTGGGATAATCATACAGACCACGGGTCAGGCGACGCAGCGCGCCGTTTTTGACCAATCGCGAAAGAGCCTGATCGACCGCTGCGCGTCCGGCAACGTTTAGGAAGTCGCTGGGCGTGAAGACGCCGCCACGACCGCTAGAGCGGACGCGCTTCATAATCCGATCGGGAACCGATGTGACCAGCGTTTTCATGTGTCAGAAAATAGTGTATATTTTTCTGACATTCAAGAGAGTAATTGCGACTAACAGTATATTCTCGCGGCTGCGCGGCTACTATCGATCAAACGTCCGGGTTTGTCCTCTGACTTCTCGCTCACGCAGCCGCCCTCAACTCTTGCTCGGGTATCCGGACATCGTCTGGCGGATCAGTGTTCTCGATGATGATGTGTCGATTAATGCCAATCTTTTTTAAAGAGCCTGACCGCGAAGATGATTACGCACCACACGGATCGCCATGACGCCCCTCCAACCTAATCCGTACGGGGCCGGGCCCCGACTAAGCGATCAGCCGCTCGGTGACCCATCACGAGAGGCCGTCGCGTCGCTTAGGGGATACGCCTACCAGCTCTACGCCAGCGCCCTGGCGTGGCTGGACCTCGGGATTGAAGAAGAGCTGCACCTGGAGGTAGCGGAAGATTACGCAATTGCTGCCTCCGATGCCCTAAAGGCAGTTCAGGTAAAGGATACGGGACCAACGGCTGTTACGATCAATACGCAGGGTGTTCGGGACACAATCGTGTCGTTTGTTAGACTCGTTGAGCAAAATCCCCGACAGACTGTTTTCGTCCGTTACCTGACCACTTCCCCGATCGGAATGGAGCGTTCTACGGATGATAGAGCTTCGGGAAAAGCAACGCTGGAGTACTGGCGTGAAGCAGCGACTTCTGCGGATGTCGCACCGCTTCGCACAGTTCTTCTTTCGGTCGGGCTTCCCACGGCTGTTACCGATTTCATGGAAGTCAGATCGGATTCAGAACTGCGGAATGATCTTCTAAAGCGCATTCAGTGGGATTGTGGCCAACCTGACCTCGCAGCCATTCAGGAGGAACTTGGGTCTCGGTTGGATCATTATGGCAGCCAAAATCTCGGGCTAAAGGGGGATGAAGGGCGGCAATTATCGGGCATCGTTATCAAGCACATCTTGGATGTGGTCGTAAAACCTAAGCCGCGCCGCGTCCTTTTTTCCGAATTGGCAAAGCTGCTTGAAGACGCGACCAGCCTTCGCGTCTCACGCCGCGTAGGAAATTCACTTTTGGAAATGGCCGCTGCCAAGATGGCCGCTGATAGGGGCTCATCTTCCAAAGCCCTCGTTCCCTGTGTGTTAGAGAATGAGGGCGAGCGCCCGATGCCACCAATCCTGACGCGGCGCAAAAATCTGGTGGATGATATCATTGCACGCGCCAAACGACACTCGTTTGTTGCGATCTGCGGCGCAAGCGGCATGGGTAAGACCGTGTTGGCTAGGCTCGCAGGACGACAGCTTGGAGGCAACTGGAAAATCGTTGATCTCAGAAATGCGAGCGCCGCGGAGACTATTCCGCATCTCGATCAGGCAAGCCTTGAATTGCCGTCCAGTCGCTCTGCTGGAGTGATCCTGGACGATCTCAATGAAATCGAAGAGCCCGCAGCCCGCCGAGCAGTGATCCGCGTTTTGTCAGCCGCGCGGCGGAATGACATTTTGTGTTTCGTAACTTCCTACAGCCCTCCTTCAGCAAGGGCTTTGTCAGAACTTGGTTTTTCTCCCGATGTTTGCGTTTCGTTACCCGACCTTTCCGAAGACGAGGTGTTGGAAATAGTTCTTGCTGCCGGTGGTACCAAGCATTGGATGAAGACCGTCTACATCGCAGGTGGGTTTGGCCACCCACAGTTAGTCAGCGCGCTTATTGCGGGACTAAGCTCGCGAAAATGGCCTGCGGAAGAATTGAAAGATCTGCGTCACATACAGAAATCGGACGATGTAGAAGCCGAGCGTGTTGTGGCACGCAAGCAGCTTGTGTCGGCCGTACCAGATGCTGCGAAATCACTATTGTACCGCGTCAGTATTATTGTTGGACGCTTCGATCGCGGCACGGTTCTGTCCCTTGCGAGCTTAGAGCCTTCGATCCACAATCCAGGTGAGCAGCTTGATCTTTTGATCGGGCCATGGATCGAACAATATTCGAAAGAGCAGCTTCGCGTCTCTCCGTTATTTACTAGCGCGGGGGACGAATTGCTCGACCTCGATGAGCAAGTGGCAGTCAATCGTGCAATCGCTGAGGCGTACACCCGCGATGCAGTGTTAGATATCGCCAAAGCTAATGTTATTTTTCTCCATGGGCTTCGGGGGAAATCCACAGAAGCTCTCACGCGGCTGGCAATAGGAATTCATCTTGCCGACAAGAGTGATCGGCCTCATTTGTCGGAATGGATCAGCGGCTTGCGCATGCATCGCAGGGATCGCCCGATCTATCCGGATGATCCTCGACTCTCATTTTTGCTCCGCATCGCGCAGATGTTACTCATCGCGAACAGTAAATCTCCAAGCCTGGAAACAATAAAAGAATGTTGGGAAGCTATGGAGCGCGAGGGCCCGGCAGCCAATGACCCTGATATGCAGATGGCGGCAGTGTCAAAACTGCTCTTGGATCAGGAGCTGGCCACAATGCTCCCCGACTGGATTGGAAGAATCGTCCAGGTGGCAGAGTACGCGGAAAAGAAGCCAGATGTAGTGCGGTTGCTATCTAAGCCCGTCGCAGGTTTCGAGGAGCGAAACTTCAAGGGAGTGATGTTTCTGTTTCAAATGGCGGGAATCAAGTCTGTTTCCCAACTTCAAGGGGTGTTCGATCGGCTTGATCAGTTGCCTATCAAGACCAGAAATGAGTTGTTGTCAGTCGCAGCTCAGATGCCGAGCGATTTTAGTTTGATCGTGAATCGTGCCTGGCAGGAGCAACATGAAAGAAAGGACATCGATTGGATCGATTGCGCTGAGAGGTATCTGCGCATGGCCGAGATTGCTGAAAAGTGGGGTAACAGGCAACTAGCGCTACGCTGTCACATCGCACGTGGTGTAATGTTTGATGAATATGCCGCCGATCCGACGCGGGCTCTTGCCGCGCTCGACAAAGCTGAAAAGCGTCATGGGGCCGACGCCATTCTGTCTCGGGCAAGAGCCAAAATTCACTATCGGCGCAAGGATCATTCGGTCGCATTGTCGTTGCTGCGCTCCGTCGCGAAGGATGCGGCGCGCAATGACCATATCGAGCAATCCTTCATGTTCCGCGAGGCCGGAATAAGCGCTGCCGAAACGGGAAATTGGCGCGAGGCAGCGGAATGGTTTGGTGCGGCGCACGAAGCTGCCAGCAAGATGTTCGATCACATGCTGCCCATGAGGGTTGGTCTTCTGGCGGATCAAGGTGTCGCGGAATTCAAGGCGGGCAATCTAGAGGGAGCTCTCCGGCTTCTATCGGATGCAGTTAGTCAGCTATCTGCCGTCGATCCCAAATCATCGATTAAGGCGGCGTACTGCCACCGTGTCATCCGTCATGCAGCGTTTTGTGTTTCGGTTTTAACAACGAACAAGCAGCGATGGTTGTCGGACCTGCAACTCGGAATTGTCCCGGGCATGTGCAGCAATCCCGAACCCGCCGATCTTAGTGACCTGCCCTTCGGCCACATCGCTATTGTCTGGTATTTGCTTGCCGAAGCCGAGATCGCAGGCGGTGTGGATGCTGGAATTGCCGCCAGCGTAAGTGACAGACTCGGAGGCAAACGAATTGCCAACCTTGATGTGAATTTGAGGGAGGCCAGAATTGGAAGAGCGATCCGCGAGTGCAGCGTTGATGATCTGATTGCCGCGCTGGATGATTGGGTCGCCTCGTGTATCTATCTTCAGGAGCTGGGAGATAAATTTAAAGAGTTTACCTACGAAAGCCCTGTCTTCGGAGAAATCTGTAAGCCGACGTTGGAGCAGTTAGCGTTGCCGATCGCGCAGGCTACGAGAACGGATTCCCTACTTGCATTTGGAATGTCGGCCGTCCTGCAGGGTAGGGCAGAAGCGCTTGTGTTGCTGAAGATACGAGCCGCTGCGATTGGGATGGAGCAGGCGTGCCTGGATTTGATTGACTGCATGGCAGGCTGCCAGATTAGCAGCGATCAAGAGGAATATATCGTCGCTGCGCAGATACACCGAGTCTCCAAAGGAGACACGAAACTTCAGCCAGATGAGGTATTTGTTGCCGGCATTCGCTTTATTGCACGGCTTAATTCGTCGAATTTGAAAAAGCACATAATCCCATTGTTGGGTGAATGGATGCGAACACGCTGGGCCTTCGCGATGGAGCATCAAACAGCGTTGCTACGAAGCCCGGCAGCCAACAGGGCGGCCATCGAGGGAGTAATCGCCGTCAAGGACGACACATTGGCTTATTGCGCGCATTTATCGCTGACAGTCGCCGCCGCTGCCACCTCTCGTTTGGCAACTTCATTCAAGGAGTTTCTTACTCAAATTTCTAAATCACAGGCATAGTATGAACTTGAACCGCTTCCATATAGATGAGTTGGCGACATATTAGTCGACCGCGGTGCCGCTCGTATTGACCATCGAGCAGCTCATAGATGCGTATATCCCGGGGCCACACATGGTCTAAGGGGATGGTGCAGCCTGCTATATCAGCCGCTGACGAATCGCATGAGCCGCCAGTTTGGGACCAGTGTGCGCAATCGGGAATGGCCCGCCAAGGCGTTTGACGATTGGAACGAGGATCTCGACTATATAGAACGCGAATGGCAACCAAGGGTCTGCTGATGCGAGAAAACACGATTGCGCGTTCACGCTGCCGCTTTTAGCTCTTCTTCCGGCCGCACCCGCAAAGTGGCCACTTTTCCCTTATGGAGCCAACTCAGGTCAGGTCCGTCAGTCTTACCCTTGGCGCTGTCGATGATGACTTTCGAGATTCGCTCCTGTTGCTTGCGCAGATGGTCATGCAACAGGCTGTCGCGCGTGATGTAGCCCGCGTTCACGCCGGGAAGCGAATGGTTCATCAAGAGATGGATGTCGAGTTCCGAGACCCCGGCCGCCTGCGCCAGCGTCCGGTAGCTCTGGCGAAGGTCGTTGCCCCATTTCGACAGCACCTTTCGCTCTTCCTTGTGTTCGATCAGATGTCCGCTGTCGCTGTCCGCGGGGAATAGCCAGAACTCCGCCTGGTCGGGCGAGAGGACGCGACCGGCGCGCATGGCCCGCAAAATGCAGCGGATCATCGGTCGCGACAGGGGAATGTCGAACGCCTTCTTCACGCCTCCCTTCGGCTTGGGGATATGCAAAAGCCGACTGCGGAAGTCGATATGCTCGATCCGCACATTCTTCAGCGCGGTTGGTCGCGATCCGCTCAATAACGTCATCAGATGAAACTCACGACGGATCGGATTCGTCAGTGCCGCAAGTTCGGCGAACCACGGTGCCATGTGGCTAGTGCCCATACCCGTGTTCCGCCGCTCTTCGACGTTCCAGTCGATCGCCGTCACCGGGTTGACCGGTGGAAGATCGAGATTGGTCTTGCGAGCATGGTTATAAACCGCGCGCAGGCTGCGCATAGCGCCGTTCGCAATATAGCGCCCGTTCTCTTTGCTGATCTTGTTGTGCCTATCCGCCACAAGGCTCGGCTGCCGCCCGAGCCGGGCGAGCGGCTTGTTCAGCCAGTCCTCGAACAGGCGCTCCATGTGGTCGCGATAGTTTTCGATCGTCCGCGCATCGCGACCTTTGCGGATCATGTGGTCGTCGCGATAGCGCTCCCATGCGCGTTGAAGGGTGATTGATCCCGGCTTGATCTTCGCCTCTTCGCCGGGCCGTCCACCCCGCGCGATAACACCGAGGGCCTCTTTCGCCTTGCTCCGTGCTTCGCGCGTGGCGATGTCGCCGCACTCGCCGAGCTTGGTTCGCACGGAAAACTCGCGGGCACCATCCCGCCAGAATTCTCCTTGGACGGCAAAAGTCTTGGATCGCTTTCCGACAATCACCATGAAGCCGACAAGCTCGGTGTCGCGGACATAATAAGCCGCACCATCAGAAAGCGGCAGCTTCGCGATTGCCTTATCGGTGAGTAGAATTCTTGCCTGCGCCATACTGCCCTCCAAAAAAGTACGGGGTTTGTACGGGGAAGTGCTTCGCGAAAGTCAGTGGCGGCAAACTACGCTGGAGCACCCTGAGCTACTAGGTATATTAGTATTCTCAATAGTTTATGTCAAGGAAATGAGCGCGGTGACGTAGGCGAGCAAATGGCCGATAAGTGCCGAAATCATACTACGAATTTTCACTTGGCACTCCATCCCTTCCTCCTCGTAGAGCTTTAGGAAGGTTGGGACCTGCCCCGCATGCAAACTATAAATTCTCTCGTCGACAAACATACTTTCCGCCCCTAGCAGGTCTCTGACAAGCGCTTTGGGATGTACTGTTCTGGGTTCAGCCGATCAGCTCGTCCGAGCGATCATCCGTTTCCCCGAACCGCTTCAAAACCGCCGGCTTCGTTCCCGCGTATACGCGCTCGAGATTGGCGGACACTTTGGCATTTTCACGTTCGAACAGGCTATTCCCCTCAAGGTCGCTTTCGACAATGAAAGGCCCCATGTTCTCGGCCTCGATCAGCCACATCGCCTGGGCGAGGCCGAGCTCCTTTCTCCAATAGACGTCGCGCGCGCGCTTAATTCCTCGACCAAGCAGCGCACCGGTGCCGTAACCAACGGTCGTCAAATAAATCGCTCCGTTGGGAACGAAATGCTCTTTGTAGTCGTGGGAGGTCATCCCGCCTTTGCCGATGATGAGCTTCGCACCCGAGAGCCGCAACCATTCACCGATCCACTTTGAAAAACGGAATGACGCCGTAGCGGTCACCGCTCCGACGATGAAGTTTCCATCTGGATCCACGGTTGCGGCCGGCGAACAGTGAAAGTTCGCTGCACTTTCTTCCGGAAGTTTCAGCGGAAGAGGATGTTTCTCCTCAATCACCCGCATATAGACACCTTCACGACCTGTGTAGATCAGCCCATCGAGATAGACAATGTCGCCGATGCTCAGCGCGGCGAGATCCTGCCGCGTCGGCTTGGTACTCAGGCGGATTTGCTTAGGTTTGGAAGCGCGTTCCATTCCACAGTCTCCCGACGTTGATAATCAGTGAACCAATCTGGATTGGTGCGATACTCCACATGGCCGTTGCCATGGATGCGAGCGACAGCGCGACGCGATGAGAGGCAGAAGGCATGTACGCTCATCTGCATTCCGCCTGTGTGGCAGTAGCCGACCTCGATATGACAATCGATGACCATTGACTTGCCCACAAACCCCATCGCTCCCATCCCGATGGAGTTCCCAAGCTCCGTGAATTCGCGCTCCAGTTCAGCAACGCGCGGATCTGAATTTCTGTCGCCGACGGTTCTCAAACATGCCGCGCGCTTTCCCAACACCATGCACGCGTCCTTCGAACCGCCAAGTCCGATACCGATAATCGCCGGCTGACAGGCCAATCCGCGCTTGCCAAACGCGACAAGACTATCGAGATAAAACCGTTTAATGCCCGCGACCCCATCGGACGGAAAAAGCATACGGTAGTCCGTCCCGAACAGACCCCCCTTGTGCACCGTAATGAGATCAATCCAATCCCCGTCTGGTTCAAATGCATATTCGATCTCGGGCGCGCCGATACCGACATTGTTGTCATGATCCGTTCGCCAAAGTGGATGAACCCGATTCGGCCGCAATGGCACGTTCCGGGTGGCGTTCGCGGTAGCGCGGCGAAGCGCTGCTTCCAAAGCGATGGGACCATTTTCGATCCGTGCTTCGTTGCCCATTTTGACATACCAGCGCGGACATCCGGTATCGCCGCACATAGCGCGGCGATCCTGCTTTGCAGCCTCGTAGTTCTCTAGCATTGCCTGCAGCACGAAGGATGACAGGTCTCCGTCCTCGACTTCTGCCGCAGCCTTGAGACCGTCCAGATAGTCTTCCGGTATCTCGATCGCGGCTTTTTCCATAAGAGCCTCGGCGGTCTTCTGGATTACATCTATGGAAATCATTCGGCGGCCCCTACCAGAGTGTCGGGTTCTTCGGTCGAAAGAATCGAATGGCCTGGTCGCACAATCGTGAACCTCACGGGTTCGCGACTGACCTGAAGGG
>JACDJB010000423.1_pt1 | contig 46669 bp, 35 predicted proteins | sample 7454121 | NCBI WGS metagenome assembly JACDJB01 (sample SAMN14253290, study PRJNA609438) | sludge metagenome | isolation source: sludge after 25d culture with pyrite | collected 2018-12-20 | reverse complement strand
CCACTGCGAGCCGTGCTCACCTTGGTGCTCCAGCACCATGTGCACGGCCCGCTCCTGTACCTCGGGGGAAAACTTCGGGGACTTCCTCATGGCTCTATCCTCTCAAGGGAAAGAGCCTCCGGGAAAGCCGGGGCGGTTCAACGCCAGCCCAGCACATGCTTTGAATCTGCATTTTTGTCAGCTCCTGCTTGAGTTCTCGGTTTGCATGGAGGACACGGTATGAATGGCGTCCATACAAGCAACACACGATTTCGCGCAGGAACATGACATGCCTCAACATGCTGCACTTCCCGGGAGTTGCGGGAGCCGCACGGGAGCTGCTGGCGGCGAGACCAGATCACGCCCGCTCCACTGCACGTGAAAACGCGGCTTCTGTCCGACCGCGGCGCGCGCTGTCGCCAGCATCGACGAGCCTCGCGCCATCGGGGCCAAGAGTGCGCCCGTGCCGGACGCACATGAAAAAAGGGCCTGCCGACTGGCAGGCCATTTGGGATTCCCGACGCGAAGCGAAGGGATGTCAATAGGCGACGCTGGCTCCGGCGGAGCAGTCGCTGGTGCCGGCATTGCAGACCTGGTAGGTGAAGGTGCCGCTGGTGTTTTTCTTCTCCTTCACGCGATCGGTATAGCTGCCGGTGTTGCCGACGCCTGAAGCGACCTTGCTTCCGCTCCGGTAAACGTCAATCTTCACGTCGCCACCACTCCACTGCAGCCCGAACTCCACGCTGCCCTTGATGGTGCCGTAGTTGTACGCGGTCAGGGACGAGGGTGCCGCAACGGGGCCGGGGCCGGTACCACCGCCACCGACCAGCGCTTCGACCGCGGCGAACACCTGCATCAGGCCGTAGCCGTAGTAGTTGTCGCGGCCGGCCGTTCCCAGATCGAGCGCGGTGGACGTGAGCGCGGCGCGCACCTGCTGATTGCTGGCCGAAGGATTGGCACTCCAGACGACTGCGGCACCACCGGAGACATGCGGGGTCGCCATCGAGGTGCCGTCGAGGTAAGCGTAGCCGCTGGCGTTGGACTGAGGCACCGAGCTGACCGAGGCGGACTGGCCGAGCGAGCCGCCCACCAGGGCCTGGCCGTCCTCCTGGCTCATGCTGAGCGCCGGCACGGTCGAGGTTGCCGTACCCAGCGTACCCGCGAAACCGCCGGGGGCGTTGTTGTAGATCACCACGGCGGAGGCACCACCGGCCTGCGCCGCGGCGACCTTGTCGGCGAAGCTGGTCACGCCGCGCTCGCACATCACCACCTTGCCGCCCCAGCTGCCGGAACTGCTGCACAGGCCGCCGTCGACGAGCTGGCCGCTGGCATTGGCCTGCACGGTGCCTTCGATCGGCGAGACGATGAAGCTGGCACCGCCGACGCTCATCGAGGCATCGCGGAAGGGATAGGTGCTGAGCACGCCGACGCCGGGTGCCGCGATCTCGACCTGGTTGGTGGCCTGCGAGAAGGAAGCGTGGGCGTTGTTGCTGTCCACCGCCGCCACCGACATCACGCTGGCATAGGACGCCGGGTAGCTGTGGCGGGTGTTGCCGTCGTTGCCGGCGGCGGCGATGCTGAGGATGCCTTGGCTGTCGAGGTTGGCGAAGGCATTGCTCTCGGTCGTGCTCGAGGTCGAGCCGCCCAGGCTCATGCTGATGATCCTGGCCCCCGCGCTCTGGCAGCGGATGGCCGCATCGACCAGCGAGGTCGCATAGCTTCAGCCGCAGCTGGCACCGTCGAAGACCTTGATGATGTGCAGCGACACCGCGCCCGGGCTCACGCCGACGACGCCTACGTTGTTGTTCGTCGCGGCGATCGTGCCGGCGACGTGGGTGCCGTGGCCGCAGCTGTCATTGTTCCAGCCGCTGGGGTAGCCGGTCATCTGGATGCCGGCGAAGTCCTCGTTGGTCAGTCTTACTTCGGCAGGCGGGTCAGTTTTGCATCGGCGGCGACACCATCAACAAGACCTCTCGCAAAGTCGCCTGAAAAGGCTCACCGAACTGCCCCCTTCAGGCTCATCTCTGGATTGGAAAGGACAGGCGTGCCCTGCCCACCGTGCCGGAAGCGGTACCACGGAGTGGAGCGATCCGCATTCGCCGCTTGCGATCGTACGCCCGGGGGATTCCGATGCCTTCCTGGCACGGGCTCCCACGCGGCCGTCTGGAGAAAACCGCCTCGACGGCGGGACCGGCTGCGGTCAGCTGCACAAAAAAAGCCCCGCGGCGTCTCCGCCGCGGGGCTGTGTCATCGGGAGGCACACCGCATCGACCGACGCGGCGTGCCTCCTTTGCCTCAGCTGCGACGCAGGCCGATCCAGGCACCGCCCAGGACCAGGCCCAGCAGCATCAGCAGCATCTGCCAGCCGTTCACCGGAACCAAGGTCGGAACCGGGCCGGTGGCCCGCACGAAGGTCGCCTCGATCGTGCACGGGGCGGTCACGTTGGCGATGGTGTACTGGTTTCCGGACAGCGTGCCGCTGCAGCCCGTGACGCTGCCGATCGTCCAGCCCGCGCTCGGAAGCAGCGTATAGGACGCACCGCCATTGTAGGGCACCGTCGCAGGGCCGCTGATCGTACCCTGGCCCGAAACCACGACCGTCGTGATTGGAATATCCGCCGCCGCCTCCACCGTCAGTTCCACCGGTACCACCACCAGGTCCGTCCCGTTGCCCGGGCCCGGGTCGGGGTCGTTGCTGCTGACGCAAAGGTTGGCGTTGTAGGTGCCTGCTGCAAGGCCGGTGGAATCGAGCGTCACGGTCACCGGATCGCTGCCGCCCGCCGCCGTCGTCCCGCCGGTGGGGCTTACGGACAGCCACGGCACGTCGGCGGGGCTGCTGCAGGCCGCTCCCGCTCCCGGCGTGCCGAAGTTGTCCATCCGGTTCACGCCGGTATAGCCCGCGATGCCGACCCCCGTCCCCTCGCGCGCCGGCGCTCCCGAGCACACGTAGGTCTGGGATGGCTGCGCCCCGCCATCGATGTTGGTGAACGAAATCGTCACGTCATCGCCGACGCGGGTCGCCGTCATGCGCGCCGAAGTGAAGGGAGAGGAAAGCGCGAAGAAACCCAGGCCAAAGCCGCTGCCGTTGTTCCCGGTGTAGCAGCCGACCCACCCGAACTGCATGCCCCCATCCTGGTTCTGCACCTTGATGAAGAGGTTGGTGGCACCACCACCATAGTTCAGCAGCAGCGCCTGGTAGTCGGAGGCGGTGCCGAGCACCTCCACGTCCATCTCCGCCTGGTCGCCGCTACCGGGGGCACCGTTGAACGTGGCGCGCCCCGTGTTGTTGCAGGTGGCGGCGTTGCCCACCACGCTGCAGGTCCCGTCTTGCACCGTCCAGTTCGAACCCAGGGGACCATCCGCACGGTTGAAGTCGTCCAGCAGCGCCTGGATGCTCTCGATCCCGCTGCCCGGGCCCGTACCGCCCGCGGCACCAGCGGTAGCGCCGCCCGTGGGCGCTCCGAGGGGAACGCCCGCCACCAGCGTCAGGTCGCGCGTGAGGCTTTCCGGCTCGGCCGGGATTGCGGCCGGCGCTTCGACGATGTCCCAGGTCAGCGACTCGGTTCCGGCGTTGGCGATGGTCAGCGTCTGGCTGCTCGTCGTGTTCGTCGCCTGGGTGCTCGTCATCGAGAGCGGGCTGACGTCGATGTTCGGTGCGGCCGCGGTGCCCTTGGTTCCGCTCAGGCGGAAAATCAAATCAGGCTCGCTGCCGACGCCGCAGCTCAGCCTCTCGCTCCAGTTGCTGCAGCCGGTGGAAAATCCATCGCCGGGGTTGCGCCAGGCCGAGGCACTGCCGGTCTGCACGGTCCGCTCGGTCCAGCCCCACTGGCCGCCTGGGGAAAAGTCCATGCGCGCCTGCACAGAAACCCAGTAGGTCCCCGCCGTCAGGACCGCGGGCGTGGTCAATGCGATGGTGAAATTGCCGCCTGCGTCGCTCGGCGTGGCACCCAGGGCACTGTAGACCTCCGTGCCCGGCAGCCCGCCGGCGTCCTGGTAGAAGTAAACGTTCGCCTGCGTGGACGGACCGGTGCCGTTAAAGTAGGAGCCCGCCACGTAGACCTCTTCGATCGTCCACGCGCCGTCGACCGCCGGAATGACAAAGTCGTCGGCCGCCTGGTTGTCGTATGCATCACTGGCCGCTTCGAAGTCTTGCGACGTGATCGACTCGGTGCCGGCGTTGTCGGTCTGGTCGTAGAGCACGGCCGAGGGGCCGGTATGCGCGGTGACGGCTACGGACGCTGCCACCCACTTCAGGGCGGGTGTGACGGGCGCGGCCCCCGTAGCGCTGAGCATCAGCGCCAGTGCGGTGCCAAAAAGGAAAACGGCAATACTGCGAGACATCGGTTGCCCCCCCAAGGACAAATGCTACGGATCAGTGGAATGCGCTGGCCGAACGCGAGTGCGCCGCAGCCGCAGCAAGACGTGTTCATCATACTGGATTCATGGCCCGGCGATTGCACTTCGGGTTTCCCCCCGCTGCTGCCATCCCCATGAACGATGAAGCCCAGCACGGGGCCGGGCTTCGTGTTTTCATGGCTGGAATGGATGCCTATGCCTCCACGGTTTCCGCCACCTCACGGTGCTCCTCGATCTGGTCGAAGTTCATGTAGCGGCAGATGCGGTCGCCGTTGGCGTTGATCACGCCGATGTCGGCCGGTACTCCTCGCGGGTCGGGATGCGGCCGAGGGGCGCGCAGATCGCCGACAGTTCCGCCGAACCCGGGTAAACGCTGGTGTTGCGGCCAAGGCGGTTGTTGGAAATGGGCGCTCTGCGCCCCCCCTGCGAAGAGCCAATGTTGGTTGTCGAACGACACTAACCCCGCCTGGTTGCCGCCCTCTCCGGCACGTCGGATGGCCGGCCGTGCCGGGCGATCCGCGGCATGCGTCGAGGCGATACCATGCAGCATGACTTCACGTGTTCTCGCTCTGCTCCTGCTGGCCTTGCTGCCGTACTTGACGGCATTGGCGCAGGACATTCCCGCTGACCCACCACGTTTTGCGACCGCAGGCACCGGCCTGCCGAGCAGCGTTGTCACGGCGCTGGCCGAGGACAGTACTGGCTTCATCTGGATGGGAACGGCGCGCGGCCTGGTGCGTTTCGATGGCCACCGCTTCCGCCTCTATGGCAACCGCTGGAGCACCGCCCCGGACGAAACCTCGCTGTTCGTGCGCTCGCTGCTGGCCGACCGCGACGGAGCATTGTGGGTCGGCACCGATTTCGTCGGCCTGGCCCGTTACGAACCGGGCACTGATCGCCTGCTGCCGGTCGATACCAGCGCAGTGATGCCGGCCTCGTTCTCGGTCAACGCGCTGGCGATGGATTCGCAAGGCCAGCTGTGGATCGGTACCGATGATCAGGGCTTGCTCGTGCGCAGCCGCGACGGAGAATTGAAACGGGTTGCCCTCAGTGGTCAGGAGGGCCTGCCGGAAGTCCGCATCGAATGCCTCCTGATCGACCGCCACGGTACGCTGTGGGTGGGCAGCTGGGGTGGGCTGGCACGTCTCGCCCCGGGCGAGACAAGGCTTGCACCCATTGCGCTCGACGGGTCGAACACAAGCGTCACCATGCTGTTCGAAGCCGATGACGGGCATGTGTGGATCGGCACCCGCGAAGGTCGGCTCTGGCGCACTCCCGCCGATGGCCTCGCACCGCAGGCAGTGACGCCAGACTCGCCGGAAACCAGCGCCGCCTCGGTGTACGCCATGCTCCAGGCGAGCCCGGATCAACTCTGGATCGGCCGCGCCAGCGGTGTGGAAGTCCGTGCCGCCAGCGATGGTCACCTGCTGTACCGCCTGCGGCATCAGCCCGGCAACCCGGTCTCGCTGGCCAGCGGTGAAGTCCACGCCCTGCTGCGCGATCGCGGCGGACAGTTCTGGGTGGGAAGCTACGGCGGCGGCGTGCAGCGACACAATTCGCTCAACACGGCCTTCCGGCTGCGCGACCGTCTTGCCTTTGCCGAGGTGGACAACGCGCCCGACGATCTGAACGTGCGCGCCATCACCGTGCTCGCCGACGGACGTATCCTGCTGGGCACCCAGGACCGGGGCATCGCGGTGCTCGACGCCCAACTGCGCCCCCTCGGTGCGTTGCATGATGCGAGCGGACAGCCGCTACTGCGCGGCGTCCGCATCACTGGCCTGGCGGAAACCGTCGATGGTGCCCTGTGGATCGGCAGCGACGCCGGCGTGTTCCGCCGTGCCACCGAGAGTGCTCCGCTGCAATCGTTCGCACTGGAGGGTGGTCGCGTGCGGCGCCTGCTCGCCGACCCCGCTGGCGGCCTGTGGCTCGCCACCGAAGACGGCCTGTGGCGGCATCGACCCGGCGCCACGCAACTGGAACGCAAGCACGGCGATGTGAACACCCCGCTGCGCGGCGACATCAACGCACTGTCCTTCGATTCAGCCGGACGCCTGTGGATCGGCGGTGAGTCCGGCCTCGCCCTGCTCGACACCCCGGAGGCGGAGCCCCGCCGGGTCCTGGCCGCTCACCCGGCACGCGGATACAACCCGGATGTACTCGGCCTGCTTGTCGCTGCGGAAGACAGCGTCTGGTTCGACACGCCATCGGGCCTGTTCCGCGTGCGCATCGATGCCGACGGGAACGAACGGGTCGAGGCCATCAGCCAGAAGTACGACCTGCCGGGCCGCCCCTTCGGAGCCAACCTTCTGCACGATGCCCAGAGCCGCCTGTGGACCCAGAACCATGTCCTGGATTCCACCCTCGGCCGGGTCCTCACGCTGGGCCCAAGCGATGGCGCGGAGCTGGGCTCGCCCTGGTTCCGTGCCTACGCCAAGACCCGCGACGGCATCCTGCTGTTTGGTGGCACCCAGTCCCTTCTGGCGATCCTGCCCGAGCAGTTCCACTTCTCCGAAAACACCCCACCGCTTGCCATCACCGACCTGCGCATCAACGGCGTCGCCGCTCCCCAGGCATACGGACAGGACGGGCTGATCCTCACCCCGGGCCAACGCAGCCTCGCCATCGAATTTGCCGCGCTCGACTACAACGCCCCCGACCGGATCCGCTACGCCTATCGCCTGCTGGGCGAAAGTGAGAACTGGACCGAAGTGGATGCCGACTACCGTGTCGCGACCTTTGCCAATCTCGCGCCGGGCGATTACCGCTTCGAGCTGCGCAGCAGCAACCGCTCCGGACGCTTCGACAATCGTTCCCTGTCGATACCGCTGCGGGTGGAGCCGGCCTGGTGGCAAACCTGGTGGACGCGGATTGGTGCCGTGATCCTGCTGGGCGCGTTGGTGAACGCGCTGATCCACCAGCGCACCCGCTGGCTGCGCAAGCGCCAGCACGAGCTCGAGCGTCACGTCGCGACGCGCACCCGCGAACTGCAGGAAGTATCCATCACGCTGCGCGAAAAATCCCAGGCGCTGGAGGAAGCCAGCCTCACCGATCCACTCACCGGATTGCGCAACCGACGCTACTTCGCCGCCCACATCGAGGGCGACGTGGCCGAATCGCTCCGCCGCCACGAAACCGCCCTCGCCGATGGCAGCAGCTCCGGACAGGCCGACCTGCTGTTCTTCCTGATCGACATCGACCATTTCAAGCAGGTCAACGACGTCTATGGCCACGCGGCCGGCGATGCGGTGCTGATGCAAGTGGCCGATCGTTTGCGCGCCTGCTTCCGTGACAGCGACCACCTGGTGCGCTGGGGTGGTGAGGAATTCCTCGTCGTTGCCCGCCATATGACACGTCAGCATGCCGCCGAGCTGGCTGATCGGGTGGTCCGCACCATCGCCGCCACGCCCTTCGAGTTGCCGGACCGTCGCCGACTGTATTGCTCCTGCTCGCTGGGCCACGCGGTGTTTCCGCTTCAGCCCTGCTTCCCGCACCAGACCAGCTGGACTGACGTCGTGGAAATGGCCGATCTCGCGCTTTATGCGGCCAAGCGCGGCGGTCGAAACGGCAGGGTCGGCCTGACCTGTGAAAAGAGCACGGCGCTGCCGCCAGACTGGCGGCACCGTCTGCCGGAGATGCTCGATTCCGGACATCTTTCATCGGTCGGCTCGCTGCCACCGGAAGCGGTACGGCGCGCACTGCTGGAAAACCCGCCGTCCTGAGGCTTGGGCGCGCGCCCGCCATGCCAGGCGCCGCGGCCTCATTCCTGGCGAAACCGTGAATGCCACCCGACATGATCCCGATCATGGGACCGCAGACATGCCTGGCCTGGCATCAGGCTTTCCCTGCTCGTCACGGAGTCCAGTGATGGAATCGCATTCCATTCCGCTGTTGCTGGCGCTCGCCCCGATAACCCTCGTGCCGCCCGCCGTCGCGCAGCCTGCTCGCACCCATGGGCACGAGCACGCGTCGGCTGGGCAGGATGCCGCCTTCCACGTGCCTGCCGATCACGTCCGCTGGGCACCGGACGCGGCGCTGCTGGAAGGCATGATCCCTTTGCTCCCATTGCTCGGGCGGATCGATCAAGGCGTTGATGTGGAAGGTCGTGTTGTAGGCGCGCAGGTTTGCGCTGCGCTTGCCCGATGTGCTCCTCGTACCCGCTGCGCTTGTCCGAGTGCCCTGCCTTCCGACGGCGTTGAGCCGGGATCTCGACGCCTTCGACTCCATCAACGGGCGGCCGTGCTCAGCGTCGAGTCCGGCATCGCTGCCGGGCTCGTGCGGGTCAATCGACTGTCGCCAGCGCTCAGGCCGACGCGCGGTACTCCTCGATCTGGTCGAAGTTCATGTAGCGGTAGATCTGGTCGCCCTGGGCGTTGATCACGCCGACGTCGGCGAGGTATTCCTCGCGGGTCGGGATGCGGCCGAGGGTCGCGCAGATCGCCGACAGTTCCGCCGAACCCAGATAGACGTCGGTGTTGCGCCCGAGGCGGTTGGGGAAGTTGCGGGTGCTGGTGGACATGGCGGTCGAGCCTTCGCGGATCTGCGCCTGATTGCCCATGCACAGCGAGCAGCCGGGCATTTCGGTGCGCGCACCGGCCACGCCGAAGGTGCCGTAGTGGCCCTCTTCGGTGAGCTTGGCCTCGTCCATGCGGGTGGGCGGGGCGATCCACAGGCGCACAGGCAGGTCGCGCTTGCCTTCGAGCAGCTTGGCGGCGGCACGGAAGTGGCCGATGTTGGTCATGCACGAGCCGATGAACACCTCGTCGATCTTCGCGCCGGCGACGTCGGACAGGGTTTTGGCATCGTCCGGATCGTTCGGGCAGCAGACGATGGGTTCGATGATGTCGTTGAGGTCGATCTCGATCACTGCTGCATACTCGGCGTCGGCATCGGCTTCCATGAGCTGCGGGTCGGCGAGCCAGGCCTCCATCTTCCCAATGCGGCGTTCGAGCGTGCGCGCATCCTGATAGCCCTGCGCGATCATCCAGCGCAACAGGGTGATGTTGCTGTTGAGGTACTCGATCACCGGCTCCTTGTTCAGGCGCACCGTGCAGGCTGCGGCGGAACGCTCGGCGGAGGCATCGGCCAGCTCGAAGGCCTGCTCGATCTTGAGGTCCGGCAGGCCTTCGATTTCGAGGATACGGCCGGAAAAAATGTTCTTCTTGCCCTTCTTCTCCACCGTCAGCAGGCCGGCCTTGATCGCGTACAGCGGAATCGCGTGGACCAGATCGCGCAGGGTCACGCCCGGCTGCATCTTGCCCTTGAAGCGCACCAGCACCGACTCGGGCATGTCCAGCGGCATCACCCCGGTGGCGGCGGCGAACGCGACCAGGCCGGAACCGGCCGGGAACGAGATTCCGATCGGAAAACGGGTGTGCGAATCGCCGCCGGTGCCGACGGTGTCGGGCAGCAGCATGCGGTTGAGCCAGCTGTGGATGATGCCGTCGCCCGGGCGCAGCGAGACGCCGCCGCGGGTGGAGATGAACTCCGGCAGGGTGTGGTGGGTCTTGACGTCCACCGGCTTCGGGTAGGCGGCGGTGTGGCAGAACGACTGCATGACGAGATCCGCCGAGAAGCCGAGGCAGGCCAGGTCCTTGAGCTCGTCGCGGGTCATCGGGCCGGTGGTGTCCTGGCTGCCGACCGAGGTCATCCTCGGCTCGCAGTAGGTGCCCGGGCGCATGCCCTGGCCTTCCGGCAGACCGCAGGCGCGGCCGACCATCTTCTGCGCCAGGGTGAAACCCTTGCCGGTATCCGGCGGCACCACCGGCAGGCGGAACAGATCGGTTGTCGGCAAGCCCAGCGCCTCGCGCGCCTTGGCGGTGAGGCCGCGGCCGATGATGAGCGGAATGCGGCCGCCGGCGCGGGCTTCGTCCAGCAGCACTTCGGACTTGAGTGCAAAGGCGGCGATTTCCTTGCCGTCCTTCAGCGCCTTGCCCTCGTAGGGGCGCAGCTCGATCACGTCGCCGTGATTCATCTGGCTCACGTCCAGCTCGATCGGCAGCGCGCCGGCGTCTTCCATGGTGTTGTAGAAGATCGGCGCGATCTTGCCGCCCAGGCACACGCCGCCATCGCGTTTGTTGGGGATGTGGGGGATGTCGTTGCCGGTCCACCACAGCACGCTGTTGGTGGCGGACTTGCGGCTGGAGCCGGTGCCGACCACGTCGCCCACGTAGGCCACGGTATGGCCCTTTTCCTTGAGCTTGAGGATGTCGCCGATCGGGCCGCGCCTGCCGTCTTCCTCCGGGGAGAACGGCGCATCGGGACGCTTGTTCTTCAGCATCGCCAGCGCGTGCATGGGAATGTCCGGGCGGGTGGTGGCGTCGGGTGCCGGCGAGAGGTCGTCGGTATTGGTTTCGCCCGGCACCTTGAACACGGTGATGGTCAGGCTCTGCGGCACTTCCGGGCGGCTGGTGAACCATTCGGCGTCGGCCCAGCTTTGCAGCACGGCCTGCGCGTTGGCGTTGCCGGCCCTGGCCTTCTCCTGCACGTCGTGGAAGGCATCGAACACCAGCAGGGTGTGCTTGAGCGCATCGCTTGCCGCACCGCCCACTTCGGCGTCGTCCAGCAGCTGCACCAGCGGTGCCACGTTGTAGCCGCCCAGCATGGTGCCCAGCAGTTCGGTGGCACGCGCGCGGGAAATCAGCGCGTTCTTCTCGCTGCCGAAGGCGAGCGCGGCCAGGTAGCTGGCCTTGACCTTGGCGGCATCGTCCACGCCGGCCGGTACGCGGTTCACCAGCAGGTCGAGCAGGAACTCCCCCTCGCCCGCCGGCGGGTTTTTCAGCAGTTCGATGGCATCGGCGGTCTGCTGCGCGGTCAGCGGCAGCGGCGGAATGCCGAGGGCGGCGCGTTCGGCAAGGTGTTGGCGGTAGGTGTCAAGGAACATGGCGTCTCTCGTGGGGTTGAGTGGCAGGAACGGGTGAAAGCGACGAATCAGGGGCCGACGCGGGGAACGATCAGCCTCAGGCCCTTGAAGTAGTCGCGGAAAAACTGGGGGTCGAACGTGATCAGGGCATCGCACTGCAACAGCGCGTGCGCACCGATCAGGAAGCGGGAAACCGGCTCCACGCCCTCGCCGTGCTGGCGCTGGCGGCGCTGCATTTCGCCGGCGCGAAGCGCGGACTTGGCTTCGACCATGCTGTAGGTCACGCCCATCTCCTCCAGCGCCGACATCGCTTCCGCGCCGCCGCGCAGGGCCGCCGACAGCGTGGCCAGAGCCGCATCGCACACCACCACGCGGCCACCGCGCAGGGCCTGCCGCAGCGTGGCTTCGGCCGCATCGGCGCGCGCGCCATCGGCCAAAAGTTCGATCAGGACGGCCGCATCGACAGCGATCACGGGCCTTGGCCCCGGCCCGGATCATCCAGCGCGAACTTGCCGCGCACGCGGGAAATCGCGTCATCGACGTGCTTGGACAGCACGATGCGCCCGCCGTCCAGCTCGACCTTGAGGACCGAGCCCTTGCTCAGGCCCAGCGCATCGCGCACGGCCTTGGGCAGGGTGATCTGCCCGCGTTCGGCAACGGTGGCTTCCATGGCGGCCTCCATGAAGTTGATCCAAACGAATTATACATACTGAATCATGCATACTTGAAGCGGCATACCGGCTCGCCGCTGAATGCCGGTACCCGCCCGTCCGAAACCCGCCGCGCTTTGGGCTTTCTCCCGCATCCGTAGCAGAATGGACGGGTTCGGCCGCACGGCCCGTCACCGGAGCACTCCCATGAACGACAGCTTCCAGACCCGCGACACCCTCAAGGTCAACGACCGCAGCTACACCTACGCCAGCCTGCCGCGCCTGGCGCAGCGCCTGGGTGATGCCGCAGCGCTGGCGCACCTGCCCTACTCCATGAAGATCCTGCTGGAGAACCTGCTGCGCCATGAGGACGGCATCTCCGTGCTGCCGGCGCACATCGAGGCGGCGGCGCGCTGGAAGCCCGCCGACGTGCCGCATACCGAAATCGCCTTCATGCCGGCGCGCGTGATCCTGCAGGACTTCACCGGCGTGCCCTGTGTGGTGGATTTCGCCGCGATGCGCGACGCGGTGGTGAAGCTGGGCGGCCGGCCCGAGCAGATCAATCCGCAGATTCCCTCGGAGCTGGTGATCGACCACTCGGTGCAGGTGGACGTGTTCGCGCGCCCGGACGCGCTCGACGTCAACGGTCGCATCGAGTTCGAGCGCAACGCCGAGCGCTACGGATTCCTGCGCTGGGGCCAGAAGGCGTTCGAGAACTTCAAGGTGGTACCGCCCAACACCGGCATCGTGCACCAGGTGAATCTGGAGTACCTCGCCCGCGTGGTGATGGAGCGCGAGATCGACGGGACCACCTGGGCCTTTCCCGACACGCTCTTCGGCACCGACAGCCACACCACCATGGTCAACGGCCTGGGCATCCTGGGCTGGGGCGTGGGCGGCATCGAGGCCGAGGCCGCGATGCTGGGCGAACCCTCGTCCATGCTGATTCCGCAGGTGGTGGGCTTCAAGCTCACCGGCAAACTGCCCGAAGGCACCACCGCGACGGACCTGGTGCTCACCGTGACCCAGATGCTGCGCAAGCACGGCGTGGTGGGCAAGTTCGTGGAATTCCACGGCGAGGGCCTGCAGCGACTGCCGCTGGCCGACCGCGCCACCATCGGCAACATGTCGCCCGAATACGGCGCGACCTGCGCGATCTTCCCGATCGACACCGAATCGCTGAACTACCTGCGCCTGTCCGGCCGCCCGGAGGCGCAGATCGCGCTGGTGGAGGCCTACGCCAGGGCGCAGGGCCTGTGGCACGACGCCAGCACCCCGCAGGCGCAGTACAGCTCGACGCTCGAACTCGACATGGGCACGGTGCTGCCCTCGCTGGCCGGCCCCAAGCGCCCGCAGGACCGCGTGCTGCTCTCGGACATGAAGTCCTCCACCCGCCAGGTCATCACCCAGCTCACCGCCAAGCGCGACCAGCGCAACGGCGATGTCTCCAACTTCATCGCCGAAGGCGGCGGCGCGGCGGTGGGCAACGAGCAGGTCGGCAAGGGCATCGCCGACATCCAGCTCGATGGCCACAGCGTGCGCATCAAGGATGGCGCGGTGGTCATCGCGGCCATCACCTCGTGCACCAACACCTCCAACCCGGCGGTGATGGTGGCTGCGGGTCTGCTGGCGCGCAACGCCGCGGCCAGGGGGCTGACCCGCAAGCCGTGGGTCAAGACCTCGCTCGCGCCCGGTTCGCGCGTGGTCACCGACTACCTGCAAAAGGCCGGCCTGCTGGCCGAACTCGAGAAGATCGGCTTCTACACCGTGGGCTACGGTTGCACCACCTGCATCGGCAACTCCGGTCCGCTGCCGGTGGAAGTGAGCGCGGGCATCGCCGCCGGCGACCTGTGCGTGGTTTCCGTGCTCTCCGGCAACCGCAACTTCGAGGGTCGCATCCACGCCGAAGTGAAGATGAACTACCTCGCCAGCCCGCCGCTGGTGGTGGCCTATGCGCTGGCCGGCAGCACCGAGCTGGATCTTTCCACCGAGCCGCTGGGCACCGGCAGCGACGGCGCGCCGGTCTATCTCAAGGACATCTGGCCCAGCAGCAGCGAGGTCGCGCAGACCATCGCGGCCACCATCGGCCCGGAGATGTTCAGGAAGAACTACGGCGACGTGTTCAAGGGCGATGCGCGCTGGAACGCCATCGCCTCCCCGGATGGTGAGCTCTACGCCTGGGACGAAGCCTCCACCTACATCAAGAACCCGCCCTACTTCGAAGGCATGAGCGCCAGCCCCGGGCACATCACCGACATCCACGGCGCGCGCGTGCTGGGGTACTTCGGCGATTCCATCACCACCGACCACATCTCCCCGGCGGGCAGCATCAAGAAGGATTCCCCGGCCGGGCGCTATCTGGTCGGCCGCGGCGTCGAGCCGGTGCACTTCAACAGCTACGGCAGCCGGCGCGGCAACGACGACGTGATGGTGCGCGGCACCTTCGCCAACATCCGCATCAAGAACCAGTTCTTCGGCGGCGAGGAAGGCGGCAATACGCTCTACTTCGGCAGCAATCCGCCGGAAAAGCTGGCGATCTACGACGCCGCGCAAAAGTACAAGGCCGACGGCACCCCGCTGGTGGTCATCGCCGGCAAGGAATACGGCACCGGCTCGAGCCGCGACTGGGCCGCCAAGGGCACCGTCCTGCTGGGCGTGAAGGCGGTCATCGCCGAGAGCTTCGAGCGCATCCACCGCTCCAATCTCGTCGGCATGGGCGTGCTGCCGCTGCAGTTCCTCGACGGCCAGAACGCCGCGTCGCTGGGCCTCACAGGCACCGAAACCTATGCCATCACCGGCCTCGATGACGGTGCCGCCAAGACCGCCACCGTCACCGCCACCGATGCCGCTGGCGCACAGAAGGTGTTCCAGGCGCGCGTGCTGCTGCTCACCCCCAAGGAAGTGGAGTACTTCCGCCACGGCGGCATCCTGCACTACGTGCTGCGCAAGCTGGCGGCGAAGAAGAGCGCCTGACGCCTCCTTGCCGGCGGAAGCCCGGCCCGATCGCACAGCGATCGGGCGTTCGGGCGGCGGGCGCTGACCGCCAGCGCCACTTGCCCCGGATCGATCCTTCGCGATCGATCCGGGTCGGCCGCCGCCATCCGCGCTAGACTTCGCCTCCCGACTTTCCAGACGGTTTCCGCCCGTGATCCAGACCCGCGCAATCGCATTTCTCCGCCCTCTTGCCGTGACCGGCCTGCTGTTCGCTGCGGCTCTGCCGTTGGCTTCGGCCCAGTCGTTTTCCACCGTGGAAGAGCGCATGAGTGCCGCGCAGTTCCGCGAGGCCGGTCTCGACAAGCTCAGCGCCGAGGAGCTCGCCGCACTCAACGCCTGGCTGCAGAAGAACGTGGGCGGTGCCTCGGCCACCGCGGCACCGTCGGCGGTGCAGGATCGCACCGGCTTCGGCAGCGACCCGAGCGGCGGTGCCGGCGAAGTGCGCAGCCGGCTGCAGGGCGAATTCCGCGGCTGGCAGGGCAAGACGGTGTTTGCGCTGGACAATGGCCAAGTCTGGCAGCAGGTCGGCAACGACAAATGGACCGGCGTGAAGGTGGAGAATCCCACCGTCCTGATCGAGCCCGCCGCTTTCGGCAGCTGGCGGCTGAAGGTCGAGGGCTACAACACCACGACCAAGGTCAAGCGCGTGCGCTGACGCGGTACGCGCTCGGGCCCGAAACTCAGCCGAGACGAAGGCCGGTCAGCCGCTGGCTGATGTCGAACGCCGTGACCGAATGGGTGAGCGCGCCCAGCGAGATGAAATCGACGCCGCTCGCGGCCACGGCGCGAATGGTCTCCAGGCTGACGTTGCCCGATGCCTCCAGCCGCGCGCGGCCGGCGACGCGCCGCACCGCCTCGGCCATCCGCGCGGGCGGCATGTTGTCGAGCATGATCCACTCCACGCCCGCGGCCAGCGCCTGCTCCAGTTCGTCGAAACCGGTGACCTCCACTTCCACCGGCACGCCCGGTGCGTGCGCGCGCACGGCCGCGACCGCCGCGCCGATGCCGCCGGCCGCAACGATGTGGTTGTCCTTGATCATGGCCATGTCGTACAGGCCCATGCGATGGTTGCTGCCGCCGCCGATGGCCACCGCCTTCTTGTCCAGATCGCGCAGGCCCGGAACGGTCTTGCGGGTATCGAGGATGCGCGCGCCGGTGCCTTCCACCGCCCTGACGCAGGCGCGGGTCGCGGTGGCGATGCCGGACATGCGCTGGGCGATGTTGAGCGCGACGCGCTCGCCGCTCAGGACGGCGCGCCCGCGTCCGGCAAAGCGCACCAGCTCGGTGCCGGCCGCGACCCACGCGCCTTCGGCTACCTGCGGCTGCCATTCCAGCCGCGGATCCAGCGCGCGGAACACCGTCAGCGCCTCGTCCGCGCCGGCGAATACGCCCTCGGACTTCGCCACCCACAGCGCTTCGGCGCGTGCGTCGTGCGGCACGATCGCCTCGGTGGTGACATCGCCCGTGCCCAGATCTTCGGCCAGCCAGCGCACCACGCGCGCCACGTGCGCCGCGCCGTCCGGGCCATCGGGGAAAACAGCTGAATCGTTCATGCGGATCGTCACACCCGGAAGCGCCACACTGGGCCCGCATCGTAGCAGCGGCCACTACAATCCAGGCCCTGTTCCCACGCATCCACGGAAATCCCGATGATCGCTGCCAACGACGAGCGCGTTAACCTGCACATGGCGCGGGCGCACGCCGCCATTGCGCTGGAAGGTGCCGAAAAAGAGGCCTGCCGGGAAGAAATCCGCGCCCTGCTCAAGGCCCGAAACGCCGTACTCGTCGCGCACTACTACACCCATCCGGACGTGCAGCAGCTGGCCGAGGACACCGGCGGCTGCGTCTCGGACTCGCTGCAGATGGCGCGCTTCGGCAAGGACCATGCCGCCGACATGCTGGTGGTGGCCGGGGTGCGTTTCATGGGCGAGACAGCCAAGATCCTGAGCCCGGAAAAGCGCGTCGTCATGCCGACGCTGGAGGCGACCTGCTCGCTCGACGTGGGCTGCCCGATCGAAGAGTTCGGCCCCTTCTGCGACACCCACCCGGACCGCACCGTGGTGGTCTACGCCAACACCTCGGCCGCGGTGAAGGCGCGCGCCGACTGGGTGGTGACCTCGTCGATCGCGGTCGATCTGGTGGACTACCTCGACCGGCGCGGGGAAAAGATCCTGTTCGCCTCCGACAAGCACCTGGGCCACTACGTCCAGCAGCAGACCGGCGCCGACATGCTGCACTGGGACGGTGCCTGCGTGGTGCACGAGGAGTTCAAGGCGCAGGGCATCCTGGACATGAAGAAGGTGCATCCGGACGCCGCCGTGCTGGCGCATCCCGAATCGCCCGCAGCGGTGATCGGGATCGCCGACGCGGTGGGTTCGACCACGCAGCTGATCGACGCCGCCCGGCACCTGCCCAATCCCGTTTTCATCGTGGCCACCGATCAGGGCATCTTCCACAAGATGCAGCAGGAAGCGCCCGGCAAGACCTTCATCGCCGCGCCCACGGCCGGCAACGGTGCCGCCTGCCGCAGCTGCGCGCACTGCCCCTGGATGGCGATGAACGGACTGGACAACCTGCGCGCGGTGCTGCGCGCCGACGATGCCCTGGGCCAGGAGATCCACGTCGATCCGGAATTGGGCCGCCGCGCCATGCTGCCGCTGGAGCGGATGGTCAACTTCCGCCGCTGAAGCCACCGCCGGTCGCGTCCCTCAGACCACGAACAAATCCTCGCCCGGCGCGGGAGACGCCGGATCGAGCACGGTATCGCGCGCCTCGGGCAGCGCATCGGGGCAATCCAGGTTGTAGTGCAGCCCGCGCGATTCGCGCCGCAGCGCGGCGCTGCGCACGATCAGCTCGGCCACGGTGACCAGGTTGCGCAGCTCCAGCAGGTCGCGCGAGACGGTGTGGCGGGCGTAGTACTCGTGGATTTCGCGGCGCAGGAGGCGCACCCGGTGCCAGGCCCGCGCCAGGCGCTTGTCGGTGCGCACGATGCCGACGTAGTCCCACATGAATCGGCGCAGCTCGTCCCAGTTGTGGCTGATCACCACGTCCTCGTCCGAGTTGCTCACGCGCGAGGCATCCCAGACCGGCACCTGCGGCGGCTCGGGCAGATGTGCAAGGCGCTGTGCGATGCGGCGGCTGGCGGCCTTGCCGTAGACCAGGCATTCCAGCAGCGAATTGCTGGCCATGCGGTTGGCACCGTGCAGGCCGGTGAACGAGGCCTCGCCGATGGCGTAAAGCCCGGCCAGATCGGTGCGGCCATCACCATCCACCACCACGCCGCCGCAGGTGTAGTGCGCGCCGGGCACCACCGGAATCGGCTCACGGGTCATGTCGATGCCCACCTGCAGGCAGCGGGCATAAATCGTCGGGAAGTGGTGCAGGATGAAATCGGCGGGCCGGTGGCTGATGTCCAGGTACACGCAGTCGATGCCCAGGCGCTTCATCTCGTGGTCGATGGCGCGCGCCACCACGTCGCGCGGGGCCAGTTCGGCGCGCGCATCGAAGCGCGGCATGAAGCGCTCGCCATCGGGCAGCAGCAGCCGGCCGCCCTCGCCGCGCACCGCTTCGCTGATCAGGAAGGAGCGCGCCTGCGGGTGGTACAGCAGGGTTGGGTGGAACTGCATGAACTCCATGTTGGCCACGCGGCAGCCGGCGCGCCATGCCATCGCGATGCCGTCGCCGGTGGCGCTGTCGGGATTGGAGGTATACAGGTACACCTTGCCGGCACCGCCGGTGGCCAGTACCACCGCGCGCGCCAGCAGCGTTTCCACCTGGCCGCTGTCCACGTCCAGCACATAGGCTCCGATCACGCGGCGCTGCTCGCCTTCACCGCGCACGATCAGGTCGATGGCCAGGCGGTTTTCCAGAAGCGTCACGTTGGCGCGTTCGCGCACCCGGGAAATCAGCGCGCTGGAAATCGCCTGCCCGGTCGCATCGGCCACGTGGATGACGCGGCGGTGGCTGTGGCCGCCCTCGCGGGTGAGGTGGAAACCGTGCTGGCCGCGCCCGGATTCGTCCAGCAGGCTGAAGTTGACGCCCTGCCCGACCAGCCAGGCGATCGCCTCGGGGCCACCTTCCACGGTCCGGCGCACGGCATCGTCGTGGCATAGCCCGGCACCGGCGACATGGGTGTCGCGCATGTGCGACTCCAGCGTGTCGCCCTGATCCAGCACCGCCGCCACGCCGCCCTGCGCGTGCCAGGTGCTGGCAAGAGTCAGCGCGCCCTTGGACAGCACCGTCACGGCCACTTCCGGCGGCAGGTGCAGGGCCGCCGCGAGACCGGCGGCACCGCTGCCGATGATGAGTACGTCCTGTCGGGTCATCGCACTGTCCGTGCCACCTGTCGCGATGGCACACTGATCGAGGAAAAGAAGAAGGACGGCCGCGCCGTCCTTGCCAAGGCCGCGCGTCCACAACCGCCGCGCGCCGGAACACGAGTCGAACATGCGCATCCCCTATTTCGATTATGCGGCCACCGCGCCGGTCGATCCAAGGATCATCCCGGCCATGACCTCGCTGCTGGGGCCGGACGGCGACTTCGCCAATCCCTCCTCGACCCTGCACGCGCCGGGGCGCACGGCGGCGGCGCACATCGAAGGCGCACGCACACATGTCGCCGCCCTCCTCGGTGCCGATCCGCGCGAGATCGTCTTCACCAGCGGTGCCACCGAGGCCAACAACCTCGCCATCAAGGGCCTGGCCGAACGCCATCCCGGCGGGCACATCGTCACCAGCGCGATCGAGCACGATGCCGTGCTGGCACCCTGCGCGCAGCTCGAAGCACGCGGCTGGCAGGTCACCCGCGTGACGCCGCGACCTTCAGGCGACGTCGAACCCGATGCCATCGCCGACGCGCTGCGCCCGGACACGTTTCTGGTGTCGCTGATGCACGCCAACAACGAAACCGGCGTGATCAACGACATCGGCACGGTCGGCGCGCTGTGCCGCGCGCGATCCATCGCCTTCCACGTCGATGCCGCGCAGACCACGGGCGCGCTGGCGCTGGATGTGCGCGCGCTGCCGGTGGACTTGGTTTCCCTTTCCGCGCACAAGTTTTGCGGGCCCAAGGGAATCGGTGCCCTGTACCTGCGGCGGCGCGCGGAGCCGGAGCTGGAGCCCCAGCTTCACGGTGGCGGGCAGGAGCGCGGACGGCGCTCCGGCACCCTGGCCACGCACCAGATCGTCGGATTGGGCCTGGCCTGCGAACTGGCCCGGCGCGAGCGCGAGGCCGATGCCGCGCGCATCGCGGCGCTGCGCGACCGCCTCTGGGCCGGCGTGTCGCCGCTGGGTGGCCTCCATCTCAACGGTGCCGGTGCGCCGCGCCTGCCGGGGCACCTCAACCTGAGCGTTGACGGCGTGGGCGGGGAAGTCCTGCTGCAGGCGCTTGCCGCCGACCTCGCCATTTCCGGCGGCTCGGCCTGCCACTCGGCCACGCCGCGGCCCTCGCACGTGCTCACCGCGATGGGCCTGCCGCCCGCGCTGGCGCAGGCATCGCTGCGCTTCTCGCTCGGACGCTTCACCACTGCGGACGAGATCGGCACCGCAATCGAGGTCTTCACCCGTATCGTGATGCGGCTGCGCGGCTGACGGTGCGCCGCCGCATCACGAAAAACCGGCGGACCGGAGACTCGCACCCGGACGCCGCCGGGGTCGAAAGCCTCGTCCGATCCGGACCCGTCAGGGTGCCTCGAACGAATCGTCGAATATCTCCAGCGCAAGCACCTCGATCTGCGCGGTGGCGGAACTGCAATCGCCATCCACATCGCACAGCGCGTACTCGAAAGCGACGCTGCCCGCCCCCTCCGGTGTGAAGCTGAAGTACCCGTCCGCCCCCATCGCCAGGCTTCCGGATCCGGGTGCCACGCTGACGCTCCAGGTATTGCCGCCATTGTCGGAAGGGGTGTCGTTGTCGGCGACACTGCCGGTCAGCGTGGTGCCCTGGACAACGGAGAACGCATCGTCCCGCGCCACGGGAACCAGCACGGCACGCTGCAGGATCGCACTGAGGACGAACGAGCGCTTGAAGCCGGCGCCGAAGTCCTCGAGGTTGGCCCATCCACCCATGGGGCTGGTGGGCCAGTTGACCCAGCCCGTTCCCAGGGTGAAGCGCTCCATCGCGGCGTGCAGTTCCAGGGTCTGTGGCACCGGCTCGGTAGGCTCGACCGCCGCGATCAGGTAGCGGCCCGGCGGGAGGAGGAGGTCCGGCACGGGGAGTTCCAGCGGGAGAGGGCCGATCGCGGCATCGCCCGGTACCGTGACGCTCGCGGTATACAGCAGATCGCCCGGCTTGTTCAGAAGATGGTCCCAGGCGCGGATCGTGGCCTGCATCTGGATGCCGTTCAGATCCCCGATACCGTCGCCGGAAGGCCGTCCTTGCGGCAGGTTGTCGGGATTGTTCACCGTGTAGCGCACCCCCGTCAGTTTGGCCGCCACGGGAACGAAGAAGTCCTGCCCCAGCTCGCCCCCGTTTCCGGCACCGATGCCCATCGTGCTTGTGGACGAGCCCTGCGCGCGGGTCAGCTCGTCCTCGGTGATTTCAGCCAAGACCCGCGTGGCAACGGAGTTGCCGGCGTTATCATCGCCTTCCGCAGAGGTTACCAGGGCTTCCACCGTCCACTGTCCGAGCTGCGCGTACTCCATGCCGCCCAGAGCCACCTGCTGTTCGGTTCCGGCAGCCAGGGCGACAGGTGCCGAGGACAAGGTCGCGACCGGCACGCCGTCCACCAGCAGGTCGGCATCGGCCGTGACGTCGGTAAGCGCATCGGAACCGTCGTTGCGCACCTTGGCCGAAAGAGAGAACGTGTATCCGAGCGATCCGGGCAGCCGCGCATATCCTCCCGTCGGCTCCTCGATGAGCGCATCCAGAACCGGATCGAACTGCACGACATCCTCCACCAGGATGTCATCGATCAGAAGCAGGAACTTGTCGTAGCTGTTGTTGCGAAAGGCCAGATGGATCGGCGTGCCTGCCAAGGCACCCAGATCGAGGCTGCGTGAGGTCCAGGCGGAGTTTTCAGCAGCGATCGATGCCAGCGCCGGATTGCTCAGGAAATCGGAAACGGCGGTGCCAGCCGTGCTGTAGCGCACCTCATATCCATCAGGATAGGCGGGATCGTAGACAACGGCATTCCAGTACAGCCGCGTCCGCGCCGATGGCGTGATCGGTCCGGCCGCCTGGGTGGGAAACACCGCCCAGTCATCGGCCGCGCCAATCGGGCTGTACCAGGACGTGCTGAACATGGCGCAATCGTTGAGGTTGAACTTGAAATCCTCGCGCACGATCCATGCGTTGGTAACGTATCCGACCTGAGCGGCCGGCGTTCGAGCATCCACGTCATGCACGGTGAATCCGAGCGGCGTCGCATAGGGCGGTGGCGGGCTGGGCGGCGGCGCGGGCGGCACCTGGCTGCAGTCGGCATCGAAATTTTGCGCGAACAGGGGGCTGGCACCGGCACGGCGCGCGAGCCGGTTCGCGCCTGTCGGCTGGGCGCTCGTCAGCGATTCCGGCCGTGATGCCGATCGCAGCGTTGCAGGCTGATCGACGGCTGCATCCGACAGCACCAGGCGCGGCAACGACTCTCCCGCCACGACCCCCATTGGGAAAACCAGCCAAGCCACCGCCAAGGCAGCCCCCGCACCCGCCCCGATACGACGGCTTCCACGGATCCAAATCTTCATGTTTTGTGACACTCCTCCGGCAGCCCGAACCGGCCGTCCAGTCATTCTTGTCCTTCGCGCACGGTCTGACAACACCCCGTTGTGGAAGCCTCCGTCTCGGGGCACGGCTTGATTCCCCCGCCACTCCCCGCCATCCTGAGCGGCTGCCGTTTTCCCGATTCCGCCGCCCCATGAGCTCACGCTACGACGCCGCCGACATCGAAGTCCTCTCCGGCCTGGACCCGGTCAAGCGCCGGCCCGGCATGTACACCGACACCTCGCGCCCCAACCACCTGGCGCAGGAGGTGGTCGACAACTCGGTGGATGAGGCCCTGGCCGGCCACGCCAAAGCCATCGACGTGGTGCTGCACCCCGACGGCAGCTGCGAGGTGAGCGACGACGGCCGCGGCATGCCGGTGGACATCCACCCGGAGGAAGGCGTACCGGGCGTCGAACTGATCCTCACCCGGCTGCATGCCGGCGGCAAGTTCAGCGGCAAGAACTACACGTTCTCCGGCGGCCTGCACGGCGTCGGCGTCTCGGTGGTGAACGCGCTCTCCACGCGGCTGGAGGTCTGGATCAAGCGCGACGGCGTGGAGCATCACATGGCCTTCCGCGACGGCCTGGCCGACTCCACCCTCACCCAGGCGGGCACCGTGGGCCGGCGCAATACCGGCACCCGGCTGCGCTTCTGGCCGGATCCGAAGTATTTCGACAGCCCGAAGTTCAACCTGCGCCAGCTGCGTCACGTGCTGCGCGCCAAGGCGGTGCTGTGCCCCGGCCTGCGCGTCACGTTGCTGGACGCGGCCAGCGGCGAGCGCAACGAGTGGTTCTACGAGGACGGCCTGCGCGACTACCTGCGCGGCATGCTTTCGGACGTGGACTACCTGCCGCCGCAGCTGTTTCTGGCGGCGCAGGCGCGCGAGGGCGAGGCCTGCGAGTTCGCGGCGTGCTGGGTGCCCCCGCCCGAATCGGGCGCGGTCGAACTGGTGCAGGAAAGCTACGTCAACCTCATTCCCACCGCCCAGGGCGGCACCCACGTCAACGGCCTGCGCTCGGGCCTGACGGAAGCGCTGCGCGAGTTCTGCGACTTCCGCAGCCTGCTGCCGCGCGGCGTGAAGCTGGCCCCGGAGGATGTCTGGGACCGCATCAGCTACGTGCTTTCGGCCAAGCTCGCCGATCCGCAGTTTTCCGGCCAGACCAAGGAGCGCCTGTCCTCGCGTCAGGCCGCAGGCTTCGTGGAAGGCATCGCGCACGATGCCTTTTCGCTGTGGCTCAACCAGAACGTCGAGCTGGGCGAAAAGATCGCGCAGCTCGCCATCGAGCGCGCCTCGGCGCGGCTGAAAACCGAAAAGCAGGTGGTCCGCAAGAAGATCACCCAGGGCCCGGCCCTGCCCGGCAAGCTGGCCGACTGCGCCTCGCAGGATCTCTCGCGCACCGAGATCTTCCTGGTGGAAGGCGATTCGGCCGGCGGCAGCGCGCGGCAGGCGCGCGACAAGGATTTCCAGGCCATCCTGCCGCTGCGCGGCAAGATCCTGAACACCTGGGAGGTCGCCAGCACCGGCGTGCTGGCCTCGCAGGAAGTGCACGATCTGGCCGTGGCGATCGGCTGCGATCCGGGCTCGGACAATCTCGATGGCCTGCGCTACGGCAAGGTCATCATCCTCGCCGATGCCGATTCGGACGGCCTGCACATCGCCACCCTGCTCTCCGCGCTGTTCCTCAAGCACTTCCCCGCGCTGGTGCGCGAAGGCCACGTGTTCGTCGCCATGCCGCCGCTGTTTCGCGTGGACGTGGGCAAGCAGGTGTTCTACGCGCTGGACGACGACGAGCGCCGCATCCTGCTGGAGCGCATCGAGCGCGAGAAGGTCAAGGGCGCGGTCAGCGTCACCCGCTTCAAGGGCCTGGGCGAAATGAACCCCTCGCAGCTGCGCGAATCCACCATCCACCCCGATACGCGCCGGCTGGTGCAGCTCACCGTGGAGGACGGCGGCGAAACCTCGGCGCTGATGGACATGCTGCTGTCGAAGAAGCGCGCCTCCGACCGCAAGACCTGGCTGGAAACCAAGGGCGATCTGGCGACGCTGGAGGCGTAGGTTTTCGCCCGATCCCGGCTGCCGCGCCCGATGCGATCATCGGAGCCGTGCGGGGTCGGAGCCTTGGGCGCAGCGGAGCGGAACCGCCGCAGGCGGTTCCGCCGTCCTGCCTGGCCGGCCCGGATCAGTCCAGCAGGTCGGCCGGCACGTTGCCGCCGTTTTCGGCGATGCGGCGCAGGACTTCCTTGTGCAGCCACATGTTCATCTGGGCCGAATCGCCCATGAGCTTCTCCGGGCAGCCCAGCTCCTTCGCCATTTCCTTGCGCGCGCCGAAGCTGCTGTCGAGGTCGAGCAGCTTGAGCAGGTCGACGATGGAGGTCTTCCAGTTGAGCTTCTGCGCGCTGGCGGCGGCTTTTTCTTCCAGCTGGCTCATCACGTCGACCACCGGAATCGCCACGGGGGCCGCAGCCGCAGCCGTCGGCGGCAGGTCCGCAGGATCGACGAAGATCACCTCGGGTACGGGTTCAGGTGCCGGTGCCGCCTTGGCACCGCCCAGACCCAGCTTGTCGAGAATCGAAGAAAACAGTCCCATGGTTCCTTTCCTTGCGGCAGTCATCGGGACTTGGATGGTGCCAGCTTTCGGGCGCGTTGCAAAACCCGGCAACCACAACCTGGTCATCGCGCCGCGCCCGGCCACCGATTCGCCGGAATCCGCGCGTTCACCGCGGATCACGCCATCGGCCGCCGCCTCACCGTCCTGGTGCCGGCTCCTCGAAACCATCCGCGAACACGTCGTTGCTCGGCGTGACCGTCACCGTGATCCCGGCGCTGATCGCGGGGTAATAGTGCGCATCGCCGCCCTTGAATGCGTAAAGGCTGCAGGTGCCCGGTGCCAGCGCAGTAAGGGTGCTGCCCTGGATGGCGCAGGATCCGAAGCCGTCGGAGACCTCGAAACTCAAGGCTCCGATGCCCGAACCCCCCTGGGCCGTGAGCGCGCTGGTGCCGCCCTGCGCCAGCGCGTCCGGCGAGGCGAAGGCCGTCAGGGCCGCCTGCTCGGCAAGGGCGACGCTCAGGTCGACGGTGGCGGTCTGCTCGGGAAAGGGGAAATCCGCCGCCTTGGTCGCGGTGACCGTGCAGGTGCCGGTACCGATGGCCGTCAGCGTGGCAGCGCTGATAGCGCAGGTGCCAGCCCCGCTCGTGACGCTGAAGCCCACCGCGCCACCGCCCAGCCCGCCTTGCGATGACAGCGCGCTGGTGCCGCCGTAGGCGATCGCGGTGGGATGGGCGACGGCCAGAAGCGGCATGGGCGCGGGCGGCGACAGCGGCACGCCGAAGGGAATGCCCACGCTGTACGGGCTCAGGTTCGTGCCGTTGAGATCCTGGATGGGGGACGTCGAGCCGACGGCCGTCGCAGCGAACGTCATGAGGCGGTTGCCGGCCGGGCTGCCGCTCTGCGTGATGCTGACCATCAGGCGGTCGGTGTAGGGGTCGAATCCCAGTCCGGCGAAATAGTATCCCGGATCTTCGTACAGCTGGCTGCTGTAGATCGTGTGCAGCGGAACGGCATCACCGCTGGCGCTGTCGTCGAATACGCTGATGAGGCCGATGTTGCCCGCCGGCGGCGACTGCGGCGTGATGCGCAGCACGAAGATGCGCCGTGAGGTCGGGTCGTAGGCCATGCCGCGCGCATTGGCGACAAACGGGCCGGTGATCATGCGCGAGGGCGGCACGCTGCCGTTCGCGGTGCGGTGGTGGAACACGATGCGCGAGGCGTAGGACGGGGCGGGCGCGTTGTCGAGCACCGCGTATTCGTCGCTGGCCGGCAGATAGAGCAAGTTGCTCGGGCTGTTCAGCGCCGTGACCCCGCCGCTGCCGCCACCCCAGCTCAGCGAGCGGATGCGCGGCACCGCATCGCCGCTGGCATCCAGCGGATAGGTGTCGATGCAGCAGTTGCTCACGATCACGCCCAGCTCGCCGTGGGCAAAGACGGGCGCATTGGCGCGGGTCTGGCCGATCAGCGGCGGGTTGATCACGCGGATGGGAGCCACGTCGCCGCTGGCGAACGCCGGGAACACCCGGACCGCCTGCCCGCGAAAGTCGGACACGTAGATCAGCTGCTGGTTGGGCTCGTAGCTGCCGAACATCGGCTCGCGGACCTGGATGTTCGGCCCGACGATCTGGCGATACGGCGTCATCGTGCCCTGCGCCAGGCTGGTAAACGCACTCAGCGGGTGCGTCGCGCCTTCCGGCGCGCCCAGGCCGCCGACCATGATTTCAGCATGGCCGGCCGGCGCGGCGAGACAGGAAAGAAGGCAGGTGGCGGCAAGACTGCGGCGCATCGGGGCAACTCCTGGGCAAGGGCACCCCTCCAGTACGCGAAAACGCGGCAAGAACCCTCAGCGCCGTGGCGCAAGGTGCCGGACGGCGCGCCGCCCGCATTCTTGACGACAAGCGGCCGCAGCCGACTCCCGGATCGCGCGTCACGACCTTGGCCGAGCGCCAATGCGCGCGGACGCCTGCCGCGCGCCTCGCCGAAGGGAGCCGACAGGCCACGCCTGTCGCGAACCTCAGACCGCCTGTTGCCCGCGCCCGCGGCTTCCGCCCTGGCCGCGGTGGTCCTTGCCGCCGTGCCCGGCACTGCGGGCGGGCTTGGGGGCAGGACGCGAGGCGGGCTTGCCCGAGCGCTGCGAACCGGGCTTTCCGGCCGGGCGCGGGCCGCGCTGCGGCGGCTGCCCGGGGCGGCGCGCGGCCTTGAGCGAGGCATCCATCTGCAGCGCCCTGGAGGCCTCGTAGCCTGCGATCGGCATCAACGTGATGTCCTGCTTGAGCAGGCGCTGGATGTCGCGCAGCAGCGGGCCTTCCTCCGGCGACACCAGCGAGATGGCCTCGCCGGTGCTGCCGTTGCGGCCGGTGCGGCCGATGCGGTGCACGTAGTCTTCGGCCAGCGTCGGCAGATCGAAGTTGACCACCAGCGGGAGCTGGTCGATGTCGATGCCGCGCGCGGCGATGTCGGTGGCCACCAGCACGGTGACGCCGCCGTCCTTGAATCCATCCAGCGCCTTGACCCGCGCGCTCTGCGACTTGTTGCCGTGGATCGCGGCGCTGCGCACGCCGGCCTTTTCGAGCCAGTCGGACAGGCGGTTGGCACCGTGCTTGGTGCGGGTGAAGACCAGCGCCTGGCGGCGGCTGTCGGCGGCGATCAGGTGCAGCAGCAGATCGCGCTTGCGGTCCGTGTCGACCGGATGGGCGCGGTGTTCGATGGTGGCCACCACGCTGTTCTGCGGGGTCACCTGCACTTCCGCCGGATCACGCATGAAGCGGTGGGCGATGTCCTTGATTTCCTGAGCGAAGGTGGCCGAGAACAGCAGGGTCTGGCGGCCCTGCGTCGGCAGCATGGCCAGGATGCGGCGGATCGCCGGCAAAAAGCCCATGTCGAGCATCCGGTCGGCCTCGTCCAGCACCAGCACCTCGATGCGCGACAGGTCCAGATGGCGCTGCTCGACGTGGTCGATCAGGCGACCGGGCGTGGCCACCAGCACGTCCACGCCGCGGCGCAGCGCCTCGGTCTGCGGTCCCATGCCGACGCCGCCGAAGATGACCGTGCTCGACACGCGCGCATGGCGGGCGTATTCGCGCAGGTTTTCGTGTACCTGCAGGGCCAGTTCGCGCGTCGGCGTGAGGATGAGCGCGCGCGGCGTGCGCGAGAGCGGACGCGCGGGCGCGGCCGACAGGCGCTGGATCAGCGGCAGCGCGAACGCGGCGGTCTTGCCGGTGCCGGTCTGTGCGCCGGCGAGAAGGTCACGGCCTTCCAGCACCAGCGGAATGGCGCGTTCCTGGATCGGCGTGGGGGACTGGTAGCCGAGCGCATCCAGCGCACGGACGATCCCGGGCGCAAGCCCGAGCGAAGTGAAAGACATGGGGACTCCTTGGGGGTCGCACGCCACGGGTTTCCCGCAACCGTGGCGCGACAGGGATTGGGCGGAACGCGCTGGCCGGGATCGGCCGTCGGCGGCGCGCAGTGTACGCAGCGCCGTGCGCCGAACGCCCGGGATGGCGTGATGCGGCGCAGCAATCTTCGCGTACTGTACGCGCTTGCGCCCGCCTTGACCAGCGCCGCGTCACCGGGAGCGCGGCATCAGTTCAGGCCGGTCCCGGCGTTGGCGGGAGGACACTCCCGCCAACGCCGGCCATCTGCAAGGATCAATCCTCGATCGTTGCCGGCAGCAGTCGCGCGGGTTCGGGCTGGGCCTCGACCGCCAACTCGCCGTCGCGCACCGTCACTTCGACCCGACCGCCGCCGACCAGCGCGCCGAACAGGAGTTCGTCGGCGAGCGGGCGCTTGATCTTCTCCTGCAGCACGCGTGCCATCGGGCGCGCGCCCATCTGCGGATCGAAGCCGTGCTCGGCCAGCCAGCGCCGCGCTTCGGGATCGACGCTGAAGCTGACGTGCTTTTCCTGCAGCTGGGTTTCCAGCTCGATGATGAACTTGTCCACCACGCGCAGGATGTGGTCGAAATCCAGCCCGCCGAACTGCACCACCGCATCGAGCCGGTTGCGGAACTCGGGCGAGAAGCTGCGGCGGATCACTTCCATCGCATCGGTGCTGTGGTTCTGCTCGACGAAGCCCATGGTGCGCCGCGCCGCCTGCTGCGCGCCGGCGTTGGTGGTCATCACCAGCACCACGTTGCGGAAGTTGGCTTCGCGCCCGTTGGTATCGGTGAGCACGCCGCGGTCCATCACCTGCAGCAGGATGTTGAAGATGTCCGGGTGGGCTTTCTCGATCTCGTCCAGCAGCAGCACGCAGTGCGGCGTCTTGACGATCTTCTCGGTCAGCAGGCCGCCCTGGTCGAAGCCGACGTAGCCCGGAGGCGCGCCGATCAGGCGCGACACCGAGTGCGGTTCCATGTACTCGCTCATGTCGAAGCGGATCAGCTCGATCCCGAGCTGCATCGCGAGCTGGCGGGTGACCTCGGTCTTGCCCACGCCGGTCGGGCCGGCGAACAGGAAGCTGCCGATCGGCTTGTCCGGCTGGGCCAGGCCCGAGCGCGCCATCTTGATGGCGGCGGTGAGCGTGTCGATGGCTTCGTCCTGCCCGAACACGACCATCTTGAGGTTGCGTTCCAGGCTCTTGAGCACGTCCTTGTCCGAGGCCGACACCTGCTTGGCGGGGATGCGCGCCATCTTGGCCACGATCAGCTCGATCTCGGGCACGTCGATCAGGGCCTTGCGCTCGGATTCGGGCACCACGCGCTGGCGCGCGCCGGCCTCGTCGATCACGTCGATGGCCTTGTCCGGCAGCAGGCGCTCGCCGATGTGCTTGACCGAAAGATCCACGGCCGCGCGGATCGCGTCGTTGCTGTATTCGACGCGATGATGCTCCTCGAAGCGCGACTTGAGCCCGAGCAGGATTTCCACCGCTTCGGCCACGGACGGCTCCACCACGTCGATCTTCTGGAAGCGCCGCGCCAGCGCGTGATCCTTCTCGAACACGCCGCGGTATTCCTGGAACGTGGTCGAGCCGATGCAGCGCAGCTCGCCCGAGGCCAGCGCCGGCTTGATCAGGTTGGACGCATCCATGGTGCCGCCCGAGGCCGAGCCGGCACCGATGATGGTGTGGATTTCGTCGATGAAGAGGATCGCCTCGTCTTCCTTGCGCAGCTGCGCCAGCACGCCCTTGAGGCGCTTCTCGAAGTCGCCGCGGTACTTGGTGCCGGCCACCAGCGCGCCCAGGTCGAGCGCATAGATGGTGGCACCCTTGAGCACCTCGGGAACATCGCCGTCGACGATGCGCTTGGCCAGGCCTTCGGCCAGCGCGGTCTTGCCCACCCCGGCTTCACCGACGTAGAGCGGGTTGTTCTTGCGCCGGCGGCAAAGTACCTGGATGGTGCGCTCGACCTCGTCCTTGCGCCCGATCAGGGGATCGATCTTGCCCTCGCGCGCGAGCTCGTTGAGGTTGCTGGTGAACTCGGCGAGCGGACTGGTGGCCTTCTCGTCGATGGTCTCGCCTTCCTTGCCGGCTTCCGGCTCGGCCTTGGGCGCGTCCTGCCCCACCTTGGCGACGCCGTGGGAGATGTAGTTCACCACGTCCAGACGGGTGATCTCCTGCTGGTTGAGGTGATAGACCGCGTGCGAATCCTTCTCGCCGAAGATCGCCACCAGCACGTTGGCCCCGGTGACTTCCTTCCGGCCAGACGACTGCACGTGGTAGACCGCCCGCTGCAGCACGCGCTGGAAGCCCAGCGTGGGCTGGGTGTCGCGGCTGTCCTCCTTGGGCAGCACCGGCACCGTCTCGGCAATCACGCTGCGCAATTCGCTGGCCAGGCGCGGAAGATCCGCGCCGCAAACCCGCAGCACGCCGGCGGCGGACGGGTTGTCCAGAAGCGCCAGCAGCAGGTGTTCGACCGTCATGAACTCATGCCGGCTCTCGCGCGCCTGCTTGTAGCACTGGCCGATGGTGAACTCGAGGTCCTTGCTGAACATCGCAATCTCCCTATGCGTGGGCGGCCGTCCTGCGGGGCCGCAATGGGCTGAACATGGGGATGCTCATGCCTGCTCCATAGTGCACATCAGCGGATGATGGTGCGCGCGTGAGAATTCGTTCACCTGCGCCACCTTGGTTTCCGCCACTTCCCGGGTGAAAACGCCGCAAACGCCGCGCCCGCGGGTGTGGACGTGCAGCATCACCTGGGTGGCGCCTTCCCGGTTCATGCTGAAGAACACCTGCAGCACCTCCACCACGAAATCCATCGGGGTGTAGTCGTCATTGAGCAGAAGCACGCGGTAGAGCGGCGGCGGTTTCACCTCCGGCCGCGCCGGAGCCAGCGCGATGCCGTAGCCTTCCTCGTGCTCCTGTCCGGGGTCTGGGGTCGGGTCCTGGGTCATGAGGCCAGTATATTGAGGAAGCCAGGCATCGGGCAGGCGCGGTTCACATTCCAGACATCGCGCACCGCACCCGCGCCGCGCGCCGGATTCGGGCGTCTTCGGGCGCGGGCAGGCACGCCACGCGGCGGGGCTTCGCCGGCACAATGACGCCGCACCACCACCGCCACCCGAGAGCCCGGCCCCACCATGAGCGACGACATCCCGCTGTTCACCCTGCTCGACCTGGTGGGCACTTTCGCCTTCGCCATCAGCGGCGCGCTTGCGGCGCGGCAGAAGAACCTCGACCTGTTCGGCGTGATCGCCATCGCCTGGCTGGTGGCCTGCGGCGGCGGCATCATCCGCGATCTCAGCATCGGCGCGGTGCCGCCGGCCGGGCTGGCCGACTGGCGCTACCTGCTGCTTGCGCTGACCGCCTCGATCCTAGCCATCGTGGCCTATCCGGTATTGCGGCGGCTTGCCCATCCGGTGCAGATGTTCGATGCGCTGGGTCTGGGCTTCTTTGCCGTGTTCGGCGCACACAAGAGCCTGGTCTTCGGCCACAACGCGCAGGTGGCGATCGCGCTCGGCGTCGTCAGCGCGGTCGGCGGCGGCGTGCTGCGCGACGTGCTGCTCAACCGCCTGCCGCTGATCCTGCGCAAGGAAATCTACGCTTCCGCCGCCCTGCTCGCCGCCTGCGTGCAGGTCGCCGGCGAAAGCCTCGGGCTGCCGATGGCCTGGGTGTCATGGACCGGCATCGCGCTGTGCTTTTCCCTGCGCTATCTCGCGATGCGCCGGGGCTGGAACCTGCCGCGCATCGGCGGGGCGGAGCGCTGAGGCGCGGCGCACGATAGCCTTCAGGATCCGCGCAGCGCCCCGCAGGAACTCAGCGCTTTGCCTGCGGCAGAACCACCGAGAAGCGCGTCGAGGCCTCGTCCGATGCCACGTCCACCCGGCCGCCGTGCGCCTCGACGATGGACTTGACGATGGCAAGGCCCAGGCCGGCACCGGCACCCTGCTTCTGGCGTGACGGATCGACCCGGTAGAAGCGATTGAACAGCCGCGGCAGGTCGGCGGCGGGTATGACCGGGCCGGGGTTGGCGATGACGAGGCGGACGCGGCCGTCTTGCTGCGCAAGCGTCACGCCCACGCAGCCGCCCGCCGGGGTGTAGCGGATGGCGTTGGACAGAAGATTGCCGAGCGCGCGACGCAGCATCTCGCGATCGCCCCATGCCGGCGCGGCGTCGCCCGACAGTTCCAGCAGCACGCCGCGCTCCTCACACCAGGCCTCGAAGTAGTCGAACAGGTCGCGCAGCGTGGCCGCCAGATCGACCTCCTCGCGCCTGAGCGCGTCCGGTGCGTTCTCGGTCTGGGCCAGAAACAGCATGTCGTTGATCATGCGGTTCAGACGCCCGAATTCCTCCAGATTGGAATAGAGGATCTCGCGGTATTCCTCGGCGCTGCGCGCCTGCCCGAGCGCGACCTCGGTCTGGGTGGTGAGGTTGGTGACGGGCGTGCGCAGTTCGTGCGCGATGTCGGCGGAAAAATTGGCGAGCTGGGCGAAGCCGTCCTCGAGCCGGGCGAGCAGGTCGTTGAAGGCGACCAGGGTTTCGCCCAGTTCGACCGGCACTGCGTCCGGGTCCAGGCGCAGGTAGAGGCGCGAGGAGGAGATCGCGCGGATGCGCTCGTTGGTGCGGCGGATCGGCGCGTGACCCCAGCGCACCGCGAGCCAGGCCACCGCCACCACCAGCGCCATGGCCAGGGCAAAGGTCCAGCGCTGGATGCGGCGGAACTCGCGGGTGAAGTGCTCGTGGGTGTCGATGTCCATCGCCACGGCCAGACGCAGCCCGGGCGGATGCGCCAGCGCCACCACGGTGCCGCGGTAGTGGGTGCCGCCCTCTTCCCACACCGCCAGCGGCCAGTGCCCATCGGGATCGACCGGCGGCACGCCGGCGGCAAAGCGCGCCAGATCCGGGCCGTGGTGGGATGCCGGCGCGTCGCGCAGCGCCGGATCGAGCAGCAGGAAATGCACACCGTGGTGCCCGCGCACCGCCGGCTGCAGGTCGGGGATTTCATCCGCCGGCGTGGCTTCCAGCGTGCGGAACACAGCGGCGGCCACCGCGCGCAGTTCGGCCTCGTCCATCTCCACGAAGTGCCGGTCGAGCGCGCGCGCGCTGATCCAGTTGAAGCCGATCAGCACCAGCGCCATCGAAATGCCGACCAGCGCGATCACCCGCAGCGCGAGCGAGGCGGGGCGGCGCGGGCGCGCGTTCGCCTCAGGCATCGGGAAGATCCAGCCGATAGCCCATGCCGCGCACGGTGTGGATCAGCCTGGGTTCGAAGCCCTCGTCGATCTTGGCGCGCAGGCGGCGGATCGCCACGTCGATGACATTGGTGTCGCTGTCGAAGTTCATGTCCCAGACCTGGGAAGCGATCAGCGAGCGCGGCAGCACTTCGCCCTGACGCCGCGCCAGCAGTTCCAGCAGGGCGAACTCCTTGGGCGTGAGGTTGATGCGCTGTCCGCCGCGCGCCGCGCGTCGGCGCGGCAGGTCGAGTTCGAGGTCCGCGATGCGGATGAAGTCGGGATTCACCGGCGCGGCACCGCGCCTGAGCAGGGTGCGTACCCGCGCCAGCAGTTCGGAGAAGGCAAAGGGTTTGATGAGGTAGTCGTCGGCCCCCAGCTCCAGCCCCTGCACGCGATCCTCCACCGCGCTGCGGGCGGTCAGGAACAGCACCGGCACCTGGTTGCCGCCGCTGCGCAGCGAGCGCAGGATGCTCCAGCCGTCCACGTCCGGCAGCATCACGTCGAGCACGATGAGGTCGTAGTCGCCGGTCGCGGCCAGATGCCGGCCGTCCAGGCCGTTGCGCGCCAGATCCACCACGAAGCCGGCCTCGGTCAGCCCCTGGCGTACGTAGTCGCCGGTCTTTTCCTCGTCTTCGACCACCAGCAGCCGCATGATCACTCCGCATCCACCCGGCCGTTTCCGCGAAGATCGCGCACGGCACGGGGCGATACTCTATCGGCCCGCCGCGCGCTGCGCGACGGGCGCGCAAGGCGTCAAGCGGGCTGCCGAACCACCCGGATCACGGCCGGATCGCTGCCGTGTTCCAGCAGCAGACGGCGCACGCGATCCTGCCATGTGGCGGCAAAACCGCGACGCTCCTCGATGTCGGCATCGGGCTGCAGCGCGCGTGTCATCCGCAGGCGCAGGTCGGGCGCGGCCGGCACGCTGGACACGTCCAGATCCAGATACACCGCATCGCCCGTGTCCGTGCGCCTGAAGCGGGCGACGAAGCCCGGCATCTGCTCGCCGTAGCGCAGCAGGCCGTGACGACGGAAGCGTCCGCCGATGCCGTGGAAGCCGTTGCTGGCCGCGGCACCGGTCAACAGGGTGAAAACCTGCGCGATCACTCCCGTGGTGCCTTCCTCCTCGCCGCTGCTCATCGCCACCTCGATGCCGCCGCGCTCGGGTACGGCGTCCGGATAGAGCGCATGCAGTCCGGCCAGCGCCATCAGGTAGGCACCGGCCACGGTCGGGCAGGAATGCCCGGCCACGCGCACCGCATCGGCGTAGCCGTACTCGATCATGCCGTCATCGCAGCTGCCGAGGAACTCGGCCAGCGCATCGTGCACCGTGATGCGCGGCGCGTCGGAAAAAAACGGTTGCATCGCCATGGCTCACTCTTCCGGCAGGCCGCTGATGCCAAAGTCGATCACGACGCCGGACGGATCGCGCTGGCGGTAATCGACGCTGAGGTATTCGCCGAAGCGCTGCTGCAGCTGGCCCAGCAGCGGGATCGGATCGTGGTCGTTGATGAAGCGCATCGTCTCGCCGTTGCGCAGCGCGCCGAGCGCGCCGAAGATCGCCGAATGGCGAAAGCGGCGGGCGATGCCGCGGGCGTCGAAGATGTAGACGTTGGGTTCGGGATCGAGCGACATGGGAATGACTCCTGTTTGCATCAAGAGCCGCCATGCTACGCCGACGCTTCCCGCTCGCCCTGACCTGGATCAAGGCGAGCGCTGCGCGATTCAGCCGCGCCAGTAGCCGTTCGCCGCCGCGATGGTCTGGAAGTTGATCGCCACCACCTGCGAGGCGGCCGTCAGACCGGCGGCACTGTCCGCATATTCCGGGCGCAGCTTGTGCAGCACGTCCACATCGGGCTGGGCGTACTTCACGCCGCGGCGGCTCAGCGTGATCGCCAGTTCGAAGCCGGCCTGCGGGGTCGGGGTGATGAGGCTGGTCAGCCATTGATCGGCCATGGGTCGCTCCGCGTGGTGGAATGAAGTCCCATGATCGTGCTGCGGCGCGCGGATCGCAATACGATGCGATCGCATCCAGATCGGTGCGGCGGCCGGCGCGCCCGCCGGATCAGGAATCCCGCGCCGTCCTCAGCCGGGCTCGGTGCACGCCAGCGCCAGCTTCGCCATGCGGATCAGGCCCTGCTCGCGCTCGGCGGCGGGCATGCTTTCGCCGGTGGCGAAAAGATCGCTCACCGTGAGGATGGCCAGTGCCCGGAAGCCCTCGCGCATCGCCAGGCCGTAGAGGCCGGCGGTTTCCATCTCCACGCCGATGATGCGATGCCGGCGCAGGTGGTCGAGCACCTGCGGATCGCCGTCGTAGAAGCAGTCGGTGCTGAACACGTTGGCCACGCGCACCGCAAGATCCTGTTCGGCGGCGCTGTCCACGGCTGCGCGCAGCAGGCCGAAATCGGCACTGGCGGCAAGATCGTGCCCGCCGAACTGCATGCGGTTGAAGCGCGAATCGGTACTGCCCGACTGCGCCAGAAGCACCTCGCCCATCGCCACATCGCCCAGCCCGCCGCAGGTGCCGATGCGGATGATGCGGCGCACGCCGTAGCTGCGTGCCAGTTCGGTGACGTAGATCGCGGTGGAAGGAATGCCCATGCCGCCGCCCATCACGCTCACGGGCCGGCCGTTCCAGGTGCCGGTGAAGCCCAGCATGTTGCGGCGCGCGGTGACCTGCTGCGGATCGGCGAGCAGGGCCTGCGCGACGAAGCGCGCGCGCAGCGGATCGCCGGGCAAAAGGACGGTGTCGGCGATCTGGCCGGGGGCGGCGTCGATATGTGCGGAACTCATGGCGCGGTCTCGGTGAGAAAGCAGCGGCCGTGCGCGAGGCGCGCAAGGCCAAGATGGGTGGCGATGCCCTGCCCCAGATCGGCGAAGCTGTCACGTCGCCCGAGCGCGCGGCCGGCGATGCCGGGCGCGAAGGCCAGCAGCGGCACGCGCTCGCGGGTGTGGTCGCTGCCCGGCCAGGTCGGATCGCAGCCGTGGTCGGCGCTCATTACCAGCAGATCGTGCGGGCCCAGCGCGGCGAGAACCTCGGGCAGGCGCGCATCGAAATGCTCCAGCGCCACGCCGTAACCCAGCGCATTGCGGCGGTGCCCGTACACGCTGTCGAAATCGACGAAGTTGGTGGCGATCAGGGCACCGTCACCGGTCTCGGCCATGGCGCTGAGCGTGGCGTCGAACAGGGCGTCGTGGCCGTTGCCCTTGAGCGCACGGGTGACGCCGCGCGCGGCGAAGATGTCGCTGATCTTGCCGACCGAAACCACCTCGCGGCCGGCGGCACGGGCGACATCCAGCAGGGTCGGCGCGGGCGGCTCCAGCGCATAGTCGCGGCGGTTGCCGGTGCGCACGTAGCCGTCGCGCGCGGTGCCGATGAACGGCCGCGCGATGACCCGGCCGATGTTCCACGGCCCCAGCAGTTCGCGTGCCAGCACGCACAGATCGAGCAGGCGCTGCAGGCCGAAGTGCTCCTCGTGCGCGGCGATCTGGAACACCGAGTCGGCCGAGGTATAGACGATGGGCTTGCCGCTGGCAATGTGCTCCTCGCCCAGGCGCGCAATGATCTCGGTGCCCGAGGCGTGGCAGTTGCCGAGCACGCCGGGCAGCCTGCCGCGCGTGACGAGGGCATCGAGGAGTTCGGGCGGAAACGTGTTTTCCGGCGCATCGAACAGGCCAAACGCCGTTTCCAGCACCACGCCGGCGCTTTCCCAGTGGCCGGAAGGCGTGTCCTTGCCGCTGGATCGCTCCGCCATGCAGCCCCACAGGCTTGCCGGTTCGGGCAGATTTTCAAAGCCCGGTGCCGGCGCACCGACCGACAGCGCATGCGCCTGCGGCAGGCCCAGGCGCGTGAGGTTCGGCAGCCGCAGCGGCCCGCGCGCATCCGCCGCACAGGCGGCGGCGATGTGGCCGAAGGTATCGGCACCTTCGTCGCCGTAGGCGACGGCATCGGGGGCACCGCCAAGGCCGAGGGAGTCGAGCACCAGCCAGATCGCCCGCGCCATCGCCCTACTCCGCCAGCGCCGAAGTCACGGCACCCAGCAGCGCGCTGGCACCGAAACGGAAGTGCGCCGGCGTGATCCAGTCGGCACCGAAGCGGGCTTCGGCCAGCGCCAGATAGGCCTGCGCCTCGGCCAGCGTGCGCACGCCGCCGGCCGCCTTGAAGCCGCAGCGCCCGCCGCGCGCGGCGATGGCGTCGAGCATGACCGCGGCCGCTTCCAGCGTCGCATTGACCGGCACCTTGCCGGTGGAGGTCTTGAGGAAATCGACACCGACGTCGAGGCCGATATCGCTGGCTGCGCGGATCAGCCCGGGCGTGCCCAGTTCGCCCGATTCCAGGATCAGCTTGAGGCTGATACCCGGCCCGCAGGCGGCGCGGCAGGCCTCCACGCCGGCGCGGGCCGTGGCCGCATCGCCCGCTTTCAGCGCGCGCCAGGCCAGCACCATGTCGATCTCGTCGGCACCGGCGGCGATGGCACGGCGGGTCTCGCGCACCACGCGATCCGGATCGCCGCCGCCATCGGGAAAGTTCACCACGGTCGCCACCTTCACCCCGCTTCCGGCCACGGCCTCGCGCACCGTGGTCACGTGTTCCGGATACACGCACAGCGCCGCCGGCAGGCCGTAAGGCGTGCGGGCCGATTCGCACAGCGCGCGGATCTTCGCGGGGGTGTCGTCTTCCCCCAGGCTGGTGAGGTCGAGCAGGCCGAGGATGCGGACCGCATCGGGAATGGCAGGGGGCATGGCGCGGGCTCCGGCAGTGGTGGAAGTCTGCGCCACGAACAGGCAATCGGCCTTGACGTGGCGCAAGCGGTGGGCGGATTCCAAAGGATACCTGCCCGCCGTCCGCACGGTGCCGCGGCGGCCGGCGCAAGCACCGCGAGCATGGCGCGAACCGCTGCGCCGCCCACCCCATCATTACGGCTTTGTCATCCTGGGGTCATCCCGCCGACACCCGCGCTTCTTCAGACTCACGGGCTGCATCCATGACCCATCGGGGAGTGCGTCCGCATGGCATCCTTCCAGGCCCGCTTCAGCGTGCCAGCCGTCTTCGCCGCGATTCTTGCCGCCGCCGCGGGCACGGCGAGCGCACGCGCGATCGATCTCGACGAGGCTCTGCGCCTTGGCACCGAGCGCGCACCCAGCCTGTCGGCCAGCGCCGCGCGCGAAGTCGCCGCCAGCCAAACCATCGCCAGCGCCGCCGCCCTGCCCGATCCGCGCCTGACCTTCGGCATTTCCGACTGGCCGGTCACCGGCCCCGACGCCTTCGACCTGCGCGCCGACGACATGACCAGCCAGCAGATCGGCCTGATGCAGGAATTTCCCGCACGCGCCAAGCGCGAGGCGCAGCGATCCATCGCGCGCGCGCAGTGGGGCCGGGCGCAGGACTTGAGCGTCGCCGAACGCGCGACGGTACGCCAGCGGGTGGCGCAGGCCTGGTTCGCGCTGTGGAGCGCGCAGGCGCGGCGCGAGGCGCTGGAAGCCCTGCGCGAAACGTCCGATATCGCCGAACGGACCGCGCGGGCGCGGCTGTCCGGCGGCAGCGGCTCGGCCAGCGAAACCCTGGCCATCCAGGCCACCGCGCTGGCGTTGGAGAACCGGATCGAGGCGGCGCAGGGCGACGTGGAATCGGCCGCCTCCGGGCTCGCGCGCTGGGTCGATGGCGAGGCCGATCCGCCCACCGCATCCGGCACGCTGCCCGACCTGCGCCAGCTGCGCATCGCCGAAGATCGCCTGCTGGCGAGCCTTGACCAGCTCGCCCCGCTCCTGCCCTGGGCCGGCAGCGAGCGCGTGGCCGAAGCCGAGGTGGATGCGGCGCTGGCGCAAAAGCGCCCGGACTACGGCCTGGCGCTGAGCTACGACCGGCGCGACCGATCTCCCGAGGGCGCGTCACGCAGCGACATGCTGATGCTGGAGTTTTCCGTCGGCCTGCCGCTGTTCGCACGCAATCGCCAGGACCGCACCATCGCCGCACGCCGCGCCGACCTGGACGCCGCGGTCGCCGAACGCGACGAGGCCCGCCGCGAACAGCGCGAGTCGCTGCGTCGCACCCTCGCGGACTGGCGCGCGCAGGTGCGCCAGCTGGATCGCATCGAACACCACGCCCTGCCGCTGGCGCACGACCGTTCCGCCGTGGCGCTGGCGGCCTATGGCGCCGGCGGCGAACTGCAGCCCTGGATCGACGCGCGCCGCGACGAAATCGAACTCACCATCGAACACGCCCGGCTTCAGGGCGAACTCGGCCGCACCTGGGCGGCGCTGGCCTGGCTGTTGCCCGACGAGGTATCCACTCCATGAACCTGCGATTCCATCCTGCTTTCCTCCTCCTTGTCGCGGCCGTCGTGCTGTTCATCGGATTCCGCCTCGGGATTTCCTGGAACGCCGGCCTCGACCCGGGCCATGCCGAGCACGCCGGCGGCGAATCGTCCGCTGCGGCACATCGCGAGGTGCTCTACTGGTACGACCCGATGGTGCCGAACCAGCGCTTCGACAAACCCGGAAAATCGCCTTTCATGGACATGGATCTCGTGCCGCGCTACGCCGACGAGGCGGCGCAGGCACAGGTGCGAATCGATCCGGGCGTGCAGCAGAACCTGGGCATCCGCACCAGCGAGGTGAAGGCCGGCCGCCTGGAATCGGACATCACGGTTCCCGGCACGCTGACCTGGGACCTGCGGCATGAAGCGGTGGTCGCGGCGCGGGTGGAAGGGCTTGTGGAACGGGTGGACGTGCGCGCGCCGTTTACCGCCGTGCGCCGGGGCCAGCGCCTCGCGCTGATGCGCGCGCCGCAGTGGAGCAGCGCCGCGGCTGAAACACGCGCGCTGGATGCGGCGCAGTCCCCGGCCGCGCGTTCGCTGCGGGATGCCTCGCGCCAGCGCCTGCGCGCGCTCGGGTTGCCCGGCAACGCCAGCGGTTCCGGCACGCTGGCGCTGCTCGCCCCGCACGATGGCGTGGTCAGCGAGGTGCTGGTGCGCGAGGGTGAAACCGTGGCGGCCGGCGCGCCGCTGTTTCGCGTCGCCCGTCTCGACACGCTCTGGCTGGAGGCCGCGATCCCGCAGGCGGACGCCGCCCGCCTTGCCGCCGGGCTCGCGGTCGAAGCGCGCGTTGACGCTCGCCCCGGCGAGGTCTTTGCCGGCCATGTCGAATCCCTGCTGCCGCAGGTGGACGCCGCCAGCCGCACCCAGCCGGCCCGCATCGTGCTCGACAACCAGGACGGTCGACTGGCACCGGGCATGTTCGCGCGCGTCACCCTGATACCGCCAGCCGGCCCGCGCGTGGCGCTGATTCCGACCGATGCACTGGTCTCCACCGGCAGCGACAGCCGCGTGATCGTGCAGCGCCACGACGGCAGCTTCGCGCCGGTACGGGTACAGCCCGGGCGCAGCGCCGGCGGCACGACGGAAATCCTTTCCGGTCTGGCCGAAGGCGACCGGGTGGTGACCTCGGGCCAGTTCCTGATCGACTCGGAGGCCAGCCTCTCCGGCGCGCTGGAGCGCCTCGCCACGCCCTCCCCGGACCACTCCACGATGGACCACTCCACGATGGACCACTCCACGATGGACCACTCCACGATGGATCACTCCGCGATGGATCATTCCAGCCACCGCGCGAATCCGGCCCTGCAGCCGGGTGCGGTCGAGCGGGACGACGCGCAGGGGCACGTTGATCACGTTGATCACGTTGATCACGCCAATCACGCCAATCACGGCAAGGATCCGACCCCGTGATCGCGCGCCTGATCCACGCCTGCCTCGCCAACCGCGCCCTGGTGCTGATGGCGGCCGCGCTGCTGGCCGCGGTCGGCGTCTGGTCGGTGCGCAACACCCCGCTCGACGCCCTGCCCGACCTCTCCGACACCCAGGTCATCGTGCGAACCCAGTGGGCCGGCCAGCCGCCGCAGGTGGTTGAAGACCAGATCACCTATCCGCTCGCGACCACCCTGCTTTCGGTGCCGGGCGTGGCGACGGTGCGGGCCTTCTCCATGTTCGGGGATTCCTTCGTCTACATCCTGTTCGACGATGACACCGACCTTTACTGGGCGCGTTCGCGGGTACTCGAATACCTCAGCCAGATTCGGGATCGCCTGCCCGCCGGCGTCAATCCGGCGCTGGGGCCCGATGCCACCGGCCTGGGCTGGATCTACCAGTACGCGCTGGTCGACCGCTCCGGCCGGCGCGACATCGGCGAACTGCGCGCCCTGCAGGACTGGTTCCTCTCCTACGAACTGCGCACGATCCCGGACGTGGCCGAAGTGGCCAGCGTGGGCGGCGCGGTGCGCGCCTGGCAGATCGAACCCGATCCCGCCGCGCTGGCCGCACGCGGCATCGGCTTCGAGCAGATCGCCGAGGCCATCACCGCCGCCAACGGTGCCACCGGCGGCTCGGTGATCGAGCAGGGCGAAGCCGACATGATGGTGCGCAGCGAAGGCCGGCTGCGCAGCCGCGAGGATTTCGAGCGCGTGCCGGTGGCGATCGACGGCCCGGTGCCGGTACTCCTGGGCGAGATTGCGCGGGTGACGCGCGGGCCGACCTTTCGCCGCGGCATCGCCGAGCTGGACGGCGAAGGCGAGGCCGTGGGCGGCATCATCGTGTTGCGCAGCGGCAAGGATGCGCTCGGTGCCATCGAGCGGGTGAAGGCGCGTTTGTCCGAGCTGTCCGCCAGCCTGCCCGAAGGCGTGGAGATCGTGCCGGTCTACGACCGCTCCGAGCTGATCCTCGATGCGGTCCACAACCTCACCGGCAAGCTGGCCGAAGAGTTCCTCGTGGTGGCGCTGGTGTGCCTGCTGTTCCTCTGGCACCTGCGCTCGGCCCTGGTCGCCGTGATCACGCTGCCGCTGGGAATCCTGGCCGCCTTCATCGTGATGCAGTGGCAGGGCATCACCGCCAACCTGCTCTCGCTCGGCGGCATCGCGATTGCCATTGGTGCCATGGTCGATGCCGCGGTGGTGATGATCGAGAACGCCCACAAGCACCTGGAACACTGGCGCGACGAGCACGGCGAAGCCCCGACCGGCGAGGCGCACTGGCGCCTGATCGGCGAGGCCGCGGCCGAGGTCGGTCCGGCGCTGTTCGTGTGTCTGCTCGTCATCACGCTGTCCTTCATTCCGGTGTTCGCGCTGCAATCGCAGGAAGGCCGGCTGTTCTCGCCGCTGGCCTTTACCAAGACCTACGCCATGGCGGCGGCGGCCGGCCTGTCGGTGACGCTCATCCCGGTACTGATGGGCTATCTCATCCGCGGCCGCATCCGGCCCGAGCGCGAGAACCCGGCCAATCGCCTCCTGATCGCGGCCTATCGCCCGCTGCTCGATTTCACCCTGCGCCATCCCTGGACCACGCTGGCGCTGGGCGCGGTGCTGATCGCCGTCACCGCCGTGCCGCTCGCGCGCGTGGGCAGCGAGTTCATGCCGACGCTCGATGAGGGCAGTCTGGTCTACATGCCCACCGCCCTGCCCGGGCTTTCGGCCGACAAGGCGCGCCAGCTGCTGCAGCTGACCGACCGCATGATCAAGACCGTGCCGGAAGTGGGGCACGTCTTCGGCAAGGCCGGGCGCGCGGAAACCGCCACGGATCCCGCCCCCATCGAAATGCTGGAAACCACCATCACCTTCAAGCCCCGCGACCAGTGGCGTCCCGGCATGACGCCGCAGCGGCTGCGCGAGGAGCTCGATGCCGCGGTCCAGGTGCCGGGCCTGAGCAATTTCTGGATTCCGCCCATCCGCAACCGCATCGACATGCTCGCCACCGGCATCAAGAGCCCGATCGGGATCAAGGTGAGCGGCCCGGATCTAGCGCTGATCGACGACATCGGAACGCGGATCGAACAGGTCGCACGCACCGTGCCCGGCGTCAGCTCCGCGCTCGCCGAGCGCGTCAGCGGCGGTCGCTACGTGGATGTGAAGGTGCGCACCGACGCGGCGGCGCGCTACGGCCTGCGCCAGGCCGACGTGCAACGCCTCGTGGCGATGGCCGTGGGCGGCGAGCCCATCGGCGAAGCCCTGGAAGGGCGCGAACGCTATCCCATCGTGGTGCGCTATCCGCGCACCCAGCGCGATTCAGTGGCCGCCCTGACGCGCTTGCCCATCATCGCGCCCGGCGGCGCGCAGCTCACCCTGGGCCAGATTGCCGAGATCGCCATCCACGCAGGCCCGCCCATGCTGCGCAGCGAGAACGCGCGCCTGACGGGCTACGTCTACATCGACGTGGCCGGACGCGACCTCGGCTCGGTGGTCGCCGACCTGCAGCGCACGGTCGGCGACCAGGTCACGCTGCCGCCCGGCTACAGCCTGGGCTGGTCGGGGCAGTTCGAATACCTGGAGCGCGCCGGCGCACGCCTGGCCTGGGTGATCCCGATCGCGCTGGCGATCATCTTCATCCTGATCTGGACCGTGTTCCGCGATCCGGGCGAAGTCGCGATCATCCTCCTGAGCCTGCCGCTGGCGCTGGTCGGCGGCCTGTGGCTGATCTGGCTGCTGGGCCACGCGGTCTCGGTCGCCACCCTGATCGGCTTCATCGCCCTGGGCGGCCTGGCCGCCGAGTTCGGCGTGATCATGCTGGTCTACCTGCGCCAGGCCTGGAGCAAACGCCTCGCCGCCGGCGCCGCGCCGGACCTCGCCACGCTCGAAGCAGCGATCCGCGAGGGCGCGGTCCAGCGCGTGCGGCCCAAGGCGATGACGGTGGCGGTGATCCTCGCCGGCCTGTTCCCGCTCTTCATCGGCGAAGGTGCCGGCTCGGAAATCATGCAGCGCATCGCCGCCCCCATGGTCGGCGGCATGATCACCGCCCCGCTGCTCTCGATGCTGGTGATCCCGGCGGGATTCCTGCTGCTGCACCGCAAGCGCGCACCGCGCGCCGTTTGACTGAGACTCGGGGCCATTCAGGAAGTGCATTGCTGGCGCAAGCACGGTCCTCAGACCGGTCCGTGACCTTCAGCCAGTGGTGCGCCACGAGATGAGCGATCAAGACATTCAGTGGACACGAATTGTTGAGCTTGAGCTGGTGCCGCACCCGGCTCAACCCCGGCCGGAGATCACTGAAATGGATTACGACATGAAGGATGGTTCGAGACCGATGCGCGTTCGCGCGGCTGTTGCTGGGCGCACAAAAAAGCCGCCGGAATCGGCGGCTTGTCTGTACCGTTGGCGGAGTGAGAGTCTTTGTCCGCCATGATTCTTGCCGTGTCGTGGTGTTGCAATAATCGGCATAAAGCACTGAATCACAACAAATTGAACCGATAGGCTTGTGTCACTTCGCAACCTGCAATAACATGCCAGAACCTTCCGGTTAGTGTGTCTGGATGTTGGGTGAATATGGCGGACGGAGCTCCGCCAACATTGCGAGGTTCCGCTGTGCCGAAGATTGCCGCTGCCCTGTCTGCTGCCCAAGTTGCCAAGCTGTCCGAAGCCGGCCTGTACGCCGTCGGCGGTGTTGCAGGCCTGCAATTGCGAATCGACCCCGCCGGTTCACGGCATTGGATTCTTCGCGTGACGGTCGGCCGGAAGCGCCGCGACATTGGCCTTGGTGGCTTTCCTACCGTGGCCCTCGCCCAAGCGCGTGAGCGAGCGCGTGAGGCGCGTGAGTTGATCTGGCGTGGTGTCGATCCAGTCGAGCAGCGCAAGGCCGCCAGAGCCGCGCTGGTGGCCGCGCAGGACGTGCCCACATTCGCCGAGTGCGCGAGTCGGTTCCTGGCGAACAAACGAGCCGAGTTCCGCAACGTGAAACATGCCGCGCAGTGGGCGGCGACGCTGGAAACTTATGCCGGGCCCATCATCGGGAACATGCCGGTCGATGAAGTCGAGCTGCGCCACGTCGAGGCCACCTTGTCGCCGATCTGGACGACGAAGACGGAGACAGCCAAGCGCCTGCGCGGGCGAATTGAGGCCGTACTGGATTGGGCGACCGTCACGGGGCATCGCAAGGGCGACAACCCGGCGCGCTGGAAGGGGAACCTGGATGCAGTCTTTGCCAGCCCGAACAAGGTGGCAAAAAAACAGCACTTTGCAGCGATGCCCTACACCGAAGTTCCGGCATTCCTGACCGAGCTGCGCCAGCGTGAAGGCATCGCGGCGCGGGCCTTGGAGTTCACCATCCTGACGGCCGCGCGTAGCGGCGAGGCGCGCGGCGCGACGTGGAAGGAGATCGACATGGAGGCCGGAACCTGGACGATTCCCGCCGACCGGATGAAGGCTGGCAAGGAACATCGCGTTCCGCTCACGGATGCCGCGCTTGCCATTCTGCGCGCCTTGCCACGGCTGGACGCTTCGCCTGATGCGCCCGTGTTCTTTGCGCCGCGTGGCGGGCACTTGTCTGACATGACCCTGACGGCGGTTCTGCGGCGCATGGGCAAGGACGCGACGACGCACGGTTTCCGCAGCTCATTCCGCGATTGGGCAGCGGATCAAACGAGTTTCCCGCGTGAAGTCGCGGAGCAGGCACTGGCACACACGCTGCAAGGCGTCGAAGCCGCCTACCGGCGATCCGACCTGTTCGAGAAGCGGCGCAACCTGATGGACGCATGGGCGTGCTACTGCGCGCCTGGCAGTGCCACGGTCACGCCGATCAAGCGGAAGGTGAGCTGACGTGGCACGCCCGCGCATGTACCCAATCCGGTCGCGCCTGCTGGCCGGGCCTGAGGCAGGCAAACTAAAGCCCCAAAACCCTTTCGCGGCGATGGCGACGGCGCAACGTTGCCCGGACGAAGCAGCGGTGGCCATCTTGCGCGCGATGGCGGGAATGCTGCCCTCACTCGGTGAATGCGTTCCCGGTAGGCTGTTGGAAATCGACCGCGAGGACATGGAGGAATTCGCGCCGATTACGCAAGCCATCTGGCGCGGCTGGCAATCCTTTCTGGCGCAACGCGACGCTGAGCAGAATCAAGTCGGCATGGCCGACGAATGCCGCGACCTGGCCGACATCGAGAGCGAGGCGCGTATCGTCGCAGGATGGATCGAAAGCGGCGCGGATGGCCCGGAGTG
>JACDJB010000417.1_pt1 | contig 47291 bp, 38 predicted proteins | sample 7454121 | NCBI WGS metagenome assembly JACDJB01 (sample SAMN14253290, study PRJNA609438) | sludge metagenome | isolation source: sludge after 25d culture with pyrite | collected 2018-12-20 | reverse complement strand
TTGCAGTATCTCGGTTTCTTTGGTAGAAAGTGATTTGCTGTTTTTCAGATAGTCGAACGCTTCGCAAAGGAAGCCCGCAGAACCTACTGCACCGTCATAAATTTTGTCGCCAATTTTTGGGGCAACCACTTTTACAATGGTTGTAATGAGCGGTCGGGGTGTGTAATATTCGCCACCGTTTCGCCCTGCATTGCCCATGTTTTTGATTTTGTCTTCGTACAAATGGCTCATTTCGTGCTTTTCGGCATGGGTACGGAAACGCAACTCATCAATGCGGTTAATTACTTCACGTAAATTGTAGCCGCTTTGGATGCGGTTTTTCAATTCGCTGAAAATCTCGCCAATCTTGTATTCAATGGTGTCGGCACTCTCGGCACTTAGTTTAAATTTTTTGAGGTATGGAAACAGTTTGTTGTTTACAAAGTCGGTAAGATCATCGCCTGTAAGTGCGTTATGGTCAATTTTTAATGCTCCGTTTCCGTTTGTAATTTTTGGAGCCGCCCAATTATTCCATTGATATTCTTTGTCAATAATGGTGGTGTATGTTTTTCCTGTCAATTCGGCTGCTGTGGCACGGTCACGCTCCAAATCGTCCAAATATTTCAGGAACAGCACCCAAGAAGTTTGCTCTACATAATCTAATTCGCTTCCACAACCAGCATCTTTGTGCAGTATGTCGTCTATATTCTTAAAAGTTTGTTCAAACATTATTTAATCCTGTTTTAAAATCATTATCAATAAACGCAAAAGTATCAATTTCTGCGGGAGCGTCGGCAAGAAAACTGCTCTTTTGCAAGCTGAAGCATCGGCTCGTGTGTCGGGGCTTGCGAATGTGCAGTTTTGTGGGTCGGCTGTTCATTATATCGTTTTCTTTTTTTGTCTTTATGCAGCAAATTTTCTATTAACGCACTGTCTCTCTACGCTTGTGCACAACGTGCGTATATATTCTATTGTTCTTATCCGCCTAAATTGGCGGTATAAGCACTATTGTTTATATATTTCTTTTACAATTATATTAATCTTGTTCAAAAAAATCATCAATCGGATTCCTGATTCTATCAATAGCCTTTTTTGAGACGTGCGTATATATCTCAGTAGTTTTGGAACTATTATGGCCCAGCAACTCTTGAATATACCTTAAATCTGTACCCTGTTCAAGCAAGTGAGTTGCAAAACTATGACGTAGCATATGAGGCGTAACATTTTTTGTTATTCCTGCTTTTTGAACTGATTTCTTCAAAATATTTGCTATACTTGTTGGAGAATATTTGCAGCCTTTTGGACCTTCAAAAAGGTAAAACTTAGGTTTATAGCTTTTATAATAATCACGCAATAAATGTAGAGTATTTTCTGATAGAAGAGAGATCCTGTCCTTTTTACCTTTAGCGCCTTTAATATTTACAACCATTCTTTCAGAATCAATATCAGAAATTTCTAAATCTATTAATTCACTTCGTCTTAAACCAGCAGAATATATCAACATTAAAATACAGCGATGTTTAATATTGTTACAAGAATTAAAAATCCTTTTTACTTCATTTTTACTAAGCACTTTTGGTAATTTAAATTCTTTCTTTGGCCTATGAAGTGAAAAATACTGCTTTTCTCTTCCGAGTATTTTTTCATAATAAAATTTAATAGCATTTATTCTTTGGTTTTGTTGGCTGATAGAGATATTTTTTGCTTTAATTAAATCCAGAATATACTTATTAATTTGTTCAAGTTTGATATTTTGTAAATTAGAATTCTTGAAAAAATTGCAGAAATCTTTAAAGTAATTACAATAAATATGTATTGTATTTTGACTATATCTCTGCTGAATTAACCGATTTCTATACTGTTCTAAAACTTTATTCATATAATTATACTTATATTGATACTAAGCTTATAACATAGGCGATGTCCAAATCTTAGTTGAAATTTTTCAGAAAAGGTCACGCCACATTATTTAATTCTTTTTCTTGTTTTCTTACTTCGGATTTTAAAGTTTTTCGCATTTGACTTAATTTTCTATAGTTATGTACCTTATGCATTTTTTGTTCTATTTCACATAAAGCGCTGGCCACCCACCGGTATCGTTGTGATGATGTTTTCCAGTGCTTCACTTTGCGCAGATATTTTTCTATTTGCGAATTCAGATTTTCAATGGCGTTGGTGGTGGAAAAACTTCTGGCGAAATCGTCATATAAGCCAAGACGGTGCAGAGTAAGTGTCTCTTCCAACCCTTCCTGCAGCGAACGCGACGCACTCATATTATCGGTTTTTAAATCTTCAATGATGAGTCGAAGATCTTTTTTGGCCTGATTATAATCCTCCTGCCTGTAAGCCTTATTCATACGCTTACGATAGTGACTGGCCTTCTCTTCGGGCAGGTAGCTTAGCACATTCTCGCGCTTATGCCACTGGCAACGTTGAATGACAGCATATTTATCAAACACACTTTTAACAGCTTTGTAAATACCCTTGGAGCCATCAATGACAACCAGCAAGCCTTCTTCGTAGTGCACACCTCTGTCAATCAGGTTACTTAAAAGCTCGGCAATGCTTTTATGATTTTCTGTGGCCGTCTGGATAAAACCGAGTGGGATTTTATCACCCTGGATGGTTACTCCTAGAACGATCAATACCTGTTCTTTTGCCAGATATTTGCCGTCTATAAACAGGCTGACAAAATCATACTCTTTTAAACTGCGATTTTCAAATGCCTCCAACCGGGCGCTGCTTTGTTCTATAAATTCCTTACTGACACTGGAAGGGCTGAGCCCGAAACTATCCAGCATGTTTTTTATAACCGGTTCATAGTCACGTGTACTTAATCCTAAAAGTACAGCTTTTAGAACTCGGTCATCTATTTCCTGTAATTCGCGCAATTTGCTATAACTTTTCAAACTTATATTACAATTGTTTTCATTATCATAAATGCGTGGCACATCAATGGGGATGCGTTGTTGGCCTAATCTGACGCTGCCACGGTTATACCCCCATCGACTGTATTGAGCATTGTTTGGTTTATCATGGCTATACCGTTTACCGCTGTACTGTTTTACCTCATCTTCTAAAATATCATTGACCAGCATACGGGAAATATCCAGATGGTGTTGAAGAGCCTTCAATTTTACATCCAGCTCTTGTTCAAATAACCAACTTAATTTCTTGCGATTAACACTAATTGAGTTTACTTTCATAGCAAAGGTTCCTTTTTTTTTATTTGGCAAAATAAATTAACCATTTTTGGTTATTAGAAGGAACCTTTTCTTTTAAATTTCAACTGACTTTAAGATAACACCATAACATATTGCTTAGACGTTTCTGTTAATTCTAATTTCTAATTCTTCTGATACAGCCATCTCTTTGCCGATCAACATAAGGGCATTTTAAATCGGCCCCAAATCATTCTTTGTTTGATATCTTAAAACCGGCATGAGTCGAAATCCAAATCATACGTCGTCATTAATATATGCCAAACTCCCTATTGTAATCGTTTTCAAAGATTGAAGAAAAATCAAAAGATAAAATTAAAAACGTTATTATTATAAACAGAAATATTTAAAAATTCAAGAACCGGATTAAAATCATACATAACGGAGAATGAAGAGGATATTCATCTCTCGCCATCGGTATTTTGAGCCGGCTCCAGGTCGTTATTTTCCATGTTCCTCATGCTTCAAATTAAAATCTTCTGAGGCCTGTAAAAACAGGTTTCGGAAGCAACTGTCTGTAACTTCCCAAGTTACGATAATAACTTCAGAACTTTCCGGCGTAACTTCAGAACTTTCCGGTGTAACTTCAGAAGTTTCCGGCGTAACTTCTCAAGTTACCGAGCTAACTTACCATTTTTCCGCAAAAACATCCCCCTGCCGTTCCGGAATTAATGGTTGCTATTCTAAAAAACTAAATACCAAATGCATGGCAGATTGTTAGTCTGATTTGTAAATCAAATAAAATAATAAGGTTTTGTGTTTTTGTTGACTTTGTACTACTAAGGTTGAAGAAAACAAAAATAAGGTATAAGGGTTTTGTTTATTTTTTAACGCATTACGCGGCGGAAAGCCCGGCGCTCCTGGTCACCGGGCTCTTGTTAGTTGATCCTTTTTACAAAATGTACCGTTCTTCCGACTTCCGTAAATCCAATTTTTTTATGAATCTCGATAGCGGACTCATTTGTCAGATCCGTATCGCTTGCCAATTCATTGAATCCCATTTTTATGGCAAAATCTTCCGCTGCTTTTATCAACGCTTTTCCGATGCCCATTCCCTGGTGTTTAGGATAAACATACCAACCTTCAAGATAGGGAACAGGTGATTCTTTTGTCCCCTCCACATGGTCTTTTCGAATTGATACCTCGGCAAAACCGACTACACCTGATTGAGACAGCTCTGCTAAAAGAACAACTCCCGATGAAGATAAAATCAAATCAATCTCATGTTCATGCCGGTCGGTGGAACACTCCGGCCAAAGAAGCTTTCGCATTTTCAAATAATCGTCGCGATCTGATTTTTCTGCTTTTCTTACGGTTACCATTTTGTTACCGAAGATATTAATTTACCGTTTTGGTTAAGTTTAACTTTTTTTCCAATATCCTAAATATTACTACCAAAACATTTCACGCTTCCAGTTAAACGAAAACGGGTATGGTACGACACGCCCCAATCCATTGCTTGTCTTTGAAATCCGGTATTAAATTGTGTCAATATAATGTGCTGATATCTTAATAAAACAGAAATAATGGTATCTACATTTCCACGATTGACGCAAAAAGATAACAGACGCGTAAAAACCGCTACTTTTTAAACAAAAGAAATAACTGTTATACGGATGTTAAAATTAGACGGAAGAGGGGCAAACTCTTGATTCAGATCCTAAGTTTATCCACTTTTTCAATGATTTTAATAATTTTTCTGATATGCTTTTCTGTCTCAATTTCGCCCTGTTTGATGATTTTTTTGGCGTCTGAAAAATCCAAAAGCTGGAATTGTGAGACATCCGGTTCAATCAGAATATTGGTCGGAGATTCAGCGAGGTTTAACCGGATGATTTGATTTTGCATGATCACCACCGCCTGGGTTGCCGTCTCCATCAAGGAGGGTACTTTCATCCCTTTTTTGGGCCGGCCCGGATCAAAGAACAAAAATTTTTCCTCTTTAAAATTCTCCGCGATCTTAAAATACAATGACAACCTTTCAGATAAAATTTTGGAATTGCCCGCGAATTTAAGAAAAGCTGGCTTATGCGCGGATTTTACTTTTAACTTTTTCATCGGCCGGTCCATGGGCGGTGTCACATTGACCGAAATCGTCATCTCCGCCCCAAGATATTTTGCTATACTTACCGGCAGAGGATTCACCAGCCCTCCATCCACCAGAAGCCGTCCTCCGGTTTGAACAGGTTTAAATAATCCTGGCAAGGCAAGGCTCGCGAGAATCGCCTCCGAAAGTGAACCCTTATCCACAATGATTTCATCGCCGCTGAGCAAATCGGTTGTGACACAGGCAAACGGAATATTCAAATCCTTAAAATCCGTATCTCCCACCAGAGCCGTGATAAATTCCTTAAGATATTTTCCCGCAAAAGAAGTATTTCTAAATAACGTCGGTAAAAAAACTTTCGCCACTGTACGCCAGTCCGTATTGCAGGCAATTTCCTCCATCTGTTTTCCGGTCATTCCTGAGGCGTACAGCCCGCCAATCAACGCTCCGATGCTTGTACCGGTGACGCTGCCGATTTTGACATCATATTTTTCCAGAATTTTGATGACGCCAATATGCGCTAATCCTCTCGACGCGCCGCTTCCCAGGACAAGACCTAACTTTGACTTTTCGACGGACATGTTTCTCTCCAGGAAATAGATGGCATTAAAAATAGCGGTTTGATGATTAAGAATATAGTGCGAAATTAACGCATATGCATATTTTTTAGTATCTGAAAAAAAAAGCCCCGACAGGCGGGGCTTGGATTATTTGATACTTTGAAGTGTTTTCATATAGTTGGCTCGCTCATAAGCAGCCGGTTCCGCCACATTCTTGTAGCTCATTGATCCCTTCATCTGCGAAATGGATTTATATTCATGTTCCTCCATCCATCTCTCAAGGTCGGTAAGAATCTTGGAAATTTCCCCGACTCCGTCCTTTAAGAGGATTGACGCCATCATGGTCACATCCGCGCCGGCCATGACCATCTTGAGAACATCCTTCGCGTCATGAATCCCTGTAGTCGCGGCCAGGCTGGCTTTTATCTTACCATGCAAAATGGCCAGCCATCTCAAAGGCAGCCGCATTTCATGTGATGTGCTGAAGATTAGATTTGGAACAACCTCCAGTGCTTCGAGATCTATATCCGGTTGATAGAAGCGGTTAAACAGTACCAGGCCGTCGGCTCCGGCCTTATCCAGTCTTGATGCCATGTTGGCAAAGGCACTGAAATATGGACTTAATTTGATCGCGACCGGTATCTTGACGGAATTTTTTACCGTTTTAAGATTATCAAGATAAATGTCTTCAACCTGCTGCGACGTCATATTTGGATCTGTCGGGATATAATACACATTCAATTCAAGCGCGTCGGCGCCGGCTTCTTCAATTTTTTTCGCGTACTTCATCCATCCGCCGGGTGAAACGCCGTTTAAGCTCCCGATGATCGGAATATCAACCGCGCTTTTTAGACGGGCAACCTGTTCGAGATATTCTTCCGCGTCAAGATTGTTAAACTCCTCAGGTTGAGGAAAATAACTCAATGCTTCGGAAAAACTTTCAGAACCATGGGTTAAGAAGGTGTCAAGCTCGTTACTCTCATGGGTGATCTGTTCTTCAAACAATGAGTACATTACCACCGCGGCAGCGCCGGCGTCTTCAAGTTTTTTTACGGTGTCAATATTATTCGATAGCGGTGACGCGGAAGGTACAACCGGATTTTTTAAATTTAAGCCTAGATACTTTGTTGAAAGATCCATATCGGCTCCTTTCCCCCATAATTTAAAAATGCAGGAGGCTTATCTTCAGCCTCCTGCATCATTTAACTTAATTATTTTTCATTATTCTCATCTTCTTTGTCGGTGGAATAATCCATTTTTGCCATATTGGCGTACAACTTGTACCGTTCCTTGACATCTTCCTGGGCCTGAGCAAGAAGTTCCTTTGCTGCTTTCGGATTCATCTTGGTCAGCATTTTGTAACGGGTTTCATTGTAGATATAATCTTCCAGCGCGATTTTCGGCTCTTTGGAATCGAGTTTTAGCGGATTGATTCCCTCTTTTGCCATATCCGGATTGTAACGGTATAATTGCCAGTGACCGGAATCGACCGCGAGTTTTTGCTGCTGCATTCCGTAACGCATATTATATCCATGCGCGATACAGTGGCTGTAGGCAATAATCAGGGACGGGCCGTCATATTTTTCCGCTTCGACGATCGCTTTGACAGTTTGAGTATCACTCGCGCCCATAGCGATCTTCGCCACATAAACATTGCCGTATGACATGGCCAGCATTCCAAGATCTTTCTTTGGAGCGGGCTTGCCGCCGGCCGCGAATTTTGCCACGGCGCCCATCGGGGTTGCTTTGGACATCTGGCCGCCCGTATTGGAATAAACCTCCGTATCCAGGACAAGAATATTCACATTTTTACCGGACGCGAGAACATGATCCAGCCCGCCGTAACCGATATCATAAGCCCAGCCGTCACCGCCGATAATCCATACACTCTTCTTCACCAGGTAATTACTCAAACTCAGAAGCAGTTTTGACTCTTTTGAATTTATCTTCAGCAGCTGCTCATTGAGTTTTTCAACACGTTTTCTTTGCTCAAAAATTTCGGTCTCTTCTGCCTGATTTGCATTGATAATTTCATCAACCAACGCGGAATCAAGCTGATCCTTTAATTTAGTAAGCAATTCAAAAGCCTGTTCGGTTTGTTTATCAATAGTAAGCCGGTAACCAAGACCAAATTCGGCGTTATCTTCGAATAATGAATTTGACCATGCCGGTCCCCGGCCTTCTTCATTTGATGTATATGGGGTTGTCGGCAAATTGCCGCCGTAAATGGATGAACACCCGGTAGCATTGGCAATCACCATTCTGTCGCCATACAGCTGGGTTACCAGTTTTATATAAGGTGTTTCACCGCACCCGGCGCACGCTCCGGAGAATTCGAACAGAGGCTGAAGGAACTGTGAGCCTTTTACCGTATCCTGTTTAATCATCGATCGATCAAATTCAGGTATATTAAGGAAGTAATCCCAGTTCTTTTTTTCCGCTTCCTTGAGAGGCAGCTGAGGCGCCATATCCAGCGCTTTATGCCCAACCACTTCTTTGCTTTTTGCCGGGCAAACTTCCACACACATCTCACATCCGGTACAATCTTCCGGAGCAACCTGAATCGTGTACATGGTTTTCTCCGGCCATTCTTTTCCCTTGATAACCATATGTTTAAATGTGTCCGGAGCGCCTTCAAGATGTTTTTCATCATATGCTTTTATTCTGATAACCGCATGAGGACATACCATCGCGCATTTACCGCATTGGATACATATCTCTTCATCCCAGACAGGAATTTCGAGAGCGATATTTCGTTTTTCCCACTTTGTTGTTCCGGTCGGATACGTGCCGTCATCAGGCATCGCGCTCACCGGCAGATCATCGCCTTTACCGGCCATCATCATGGCGGTCACATCTTTAACAAAATCAGGCGCTTTTTCCGATACGACCGGCGGCAGATCTATCAGACTGCTTACCTGAGCCGGAATTTTTATTTCATGTAAATTGGCCAGTGTCTGATCAACCGCGTTATAATTCATCTTTACAACATCTTCGCCCTTGCGGCCGTATGTTTTTTTGATGGTGTTTTTAATTTTTTCAATCGCTTCATCTTTTGGCAGGACACCGGAAATCGCGAAGAAGCAGGTCTGCATAATCGTATTGATACGCTGGCCCATGCCGGTATCTTTTGCCACATCATAAGCGTCGATCACATAAAACTTTAGTTTCTTATCAATCATCTGTTTTTGAACAATCTTAGGCAGTTTATTCCATACTTCATCCTTTTCATATGGACTGTTCAGCAAGAATGTCGCGCCTTCCATCGCGCTTCCAAGAATATCAAATTTTTCAACAAATGTGAATTGATGGCAAGCGATAAAATTAGCTTTTGAGATCAAATAGGTTGAATGAATCGGCTTCTTGCCAAAGCGCAGATGTGATATGGTCACTGAACCGGATTTCTTTGAATCATATACAAAATAACCCTGAGCATAATTATCCGTTTCTTCACCAATAATCTTGATTGAATTCTTATTCGCTCCAACCGTCCCGTCAGCTCCCAATCCGTAAAACATTCCACGGATAACTTCTTTGGATTCTGTGGATATACTCGGATCATATTCGAGACTGGTGTTTGATAAATCATCTTTAATACCGATCGTGAAATGATTTTTGGGCTTATCTTTCTTTAATTCATCGTAAATGCCCATAATCATGGCCGGCGTGAATTCTTTGGATGAAAGCCCATAACGGCCTCCGATAAATTTCGGAAAACGTTCAGTGGGCAGAATTCCTTCCGTCATGCCTTCCATCATTGAAGTCATGATATCCTGGTACAATGGTTCACCCGCGGAACCCGGCTCTTTTGTTCTGTCTAAAACAGCCATTGCTTTGGTTGTCTTCGGCAGAGCTTCCATTAGATGCTTTTTGGAGAAGGGGCGGTATAGACGAACTTTTATCATACCAACTTTTTCCCCGGCAGCCATTAAATATTCAACGGCTTCCTGAACGGCTTCAGCGCCCGAACCCATTACTACAACTACGCGTTCGGCTTCCGGATGACCGACATATTCAAACAATTTATATTGGCGACCCGTTATTTTCGCAAATTTATCCATCGCGCCCTGGACAATATTCGGAGTTTTTTCGTAATAGGGATTCACCGTTTCCCTGGCCTGGAAAAATACATCCGGATTCTGCGCGGTTCCGCGGACTACAGGCTTATCCGGAGTCAGACCTCTGTTTCTGTGAGCAATGACCAGATCATCATCGATCATCTCTTTCATATCATCAATCGTAAGCTGCTCGATTTTCATAACTTCGTGAGATGTTCTGAAACCATCAAAAAAGTGTATAAAAGGAACTCTCGTCTCAAGTGTGGCAGCCTGTGTGATCAGAGCAAAATCCATAACTTCCTGAACCGAATTTGACGCCAGTAAAGCGAATCCGGTCTGGCGGGTTGCCATTACATCACTGTGATCACCAAATATGGATAAAGCCTGCGCGGCAATTGAACGCGCCGAGACATGAAAAACGGTGGATGTTAATTCACCAGCGATTTTATACATATTCGGGATCATGAGTAGCAATCCCTGTGACGCCGTGAATGTGGTTGTTAACGCGCCGGTCTGCAAAGCTCCGTGTACCGCGCCGGAGGCGCCGCCTTCACTCTGCATCTCTGTGACGCTCGGAATTGTTCCCCATATGTTTTTCTGGCCTTTTGCGGTATATTCATCAGCCCACTCACCCATATTTGAAGATGGTGTTATCGGATAAATGGCTATGACTTCATTTACTTTATGGGCCACATAAGCAGCTGCTTCGTTTCCATCTATTGTGACCTTTTTTCGTTTCATGCGCGACTCCTTCTGTTGTGCGGTGAAGGTTTATATTTTAACCTTGTTTTCAGAACTATAGAAATTTGCATTGATTCTGTATTATTACAAATTATATGCCATTGATACCGGACAGAAATACAAATCTCGTAAGCCTATATTTATTTTAGAATTAATGTAAATATTAATTCATTGATTTAATATTCTAATTTCTTACGGCTCAAGTTAAATGTTATTGTTTTTCCTAATTTTAGGAAGTCAGACAATTTAGACATATAATCCTATTTTCACAACTTCTCTTTATTTTTTTTCGCTGTTTTCAGGCTGATTAATCCTTTTTTTTATTTAACAATAGATATATTTTTTATCTATATTATATTATAGAACAAAATATAAATTTAGGGATAACTATAAAATGAAATTCTTATCTAATCGCGGTAATTTGATGCCTTCTTCCCCCATCCGTAAACTTGTTCCGTTCGCGGATCAGGCTGTGGCAAAGGGTAAACATGTTTACTATCTGAATATCGGCCAGCCGGATATTAAAACGCCTGATTCGTTTATGAATCCGATTAAAAATCTAAATATGCCGGTTTTATCCTACGGGCCTTCGGCAGGTCTGACATCACTCAGAAAAAAAATGACCGAATACTATCGTAAATTTAATATCAATGTCACGATGGATGATATTCTGATAACAACCGGCGGAAGTGAAGCCATTATTTTCACACTGATGGCCATCGCGGATCCCGGCGACGAAATTATTGTTCCGGAACCCTTTTATACAAATTACAATGGTTTCGCGGTTGAAGCCGGTGTCCGGATTGTTCCCATCACATCCAGTATTGAAAATGATTTCAAGTTGCCATCTATTCAATCCATCGCGGAAAAGATTACGGATAAAACGAGGGCTATTTTAATCTGTAATCCAAACAATCCGACAGGGTATGTTTATTCTGAAAAGGAACTGATGGCATTAAAAGAAATCGTAAAGAAACACGATCTTTTTTTACTTTCTGATGAAGTTTACCGGGAATTTCTCTATGACGGTGAGACTCATACATCGGTTATGCATTTACCGGATATTGAAGACAGAGCGATCATGCTTGACAGCGTATCAAAAAGATACTCTGCCTGCGGCGCGCGTATCGGAATGATTGTTACAAAAAATAATCAGATCATTGAAGCCGCGCTGAAATTCGGAATGGCCCGGTTATGCCCTCCGACAATTGAGCAAATAGGAGCGGAGTCAGGAATAGACACGCCAAATGAATATTTTGAAGCCGTGATCTCCGAGTACAAAGAACGCCGGGACACGATGGTAAACGCGCTAAGAGCAATGCCCGGTGTGATCGCGCCAATGCCTAAAGGCGCGTTTTATCTGATAGTAAAATTACCGGTTGATGATGCCGATAATTTTGCCCGCTGGATGCTGACCGACTTTGATATTGACAACGAAACCGTTATGATCGCTCCGGCCAATGGTTTTTACTCCACTCCCGGTCTTGGAAAAAATGAAGTCCGGATTGCCTATGTACTGAATGTTACAGATATAAAGCGCGCCATGTTTATTCTGTCCGAGGGATTAAAAGCATACCCCGGAAGAGTATCCTGAGCCAACTATTTTAGGAATAAAAAAAAGCCCGTCATCAAATCGCGGGCTTTTTTAATTTATAAAACAGTCGCATTTTTTCAGTGGCGCTCAACTCAGATATCTTCCCCATTCTTTAACAATTCTTTCCGTAGCGCCAAGATTTTCAACGGCAAACCGGTATGCCTTTTCGCCAATTTCGATACGTTTATTTTCATTTCCCGCCAAATCTTCCAAAATCGCGAGGCCATCATTTTCATTTTCCAGAAGAATACTACCGCCGGCTTTAAGTAAATTTATGGCTTCGAATGAATTGGTGTGAACCGGGCCGTAAAGGACGGGAATCTTATATATCGCCGGTTCCATCACATTATGGATTCCCTGTTTAAAACTGCCTCCGACATAGGCGATATTCGCGTATTTGTAGAGATCAGCCAGCACACCGACCACATCAACTACCAGCAAACGGGATTCCTGAAGACGGCTTCGATCTGTAAAGAGTACCGGGTTAAACTTCTGCAGGCGCGCGCTTAATGACTCAATATATTGAGTCGATGGCTGGTGCGGAACGACAATGACCTTTATATTGGATTTTTTTTCTAAAATAGCGCTGACAGCGGGCAGAATATGTTCTGAATCTTCCGGCCAGATGCTTCCCAGGAGAATGACCAAACTGTTTTTGGTCCAGCTTTCCGGAATAAAATGTTTAGCGGCTGCCTCATCTTTTCTGAGCAGTACCTGGTCAAATTTTGTATCTCCCATCTTTGACACCGGGCAAAGCGGGAAGTATTTGGCAAATCTTTCCATGTCCTGGGTGCTTATGGCAAAAATATGATCAAAGGAGCGATACACATATTTGAGAAAAGAACGTACCCAGAATCTTATTCTGCTTGAATCTCCGGATAATGAAGCATTGACGAGAAATATTGGGATTCCGTATTTCTTAGCCATCCATATTTGATTGGGCCATACATCATGTTTTGAAATAATAATTATATCCGGTTTTAAAATATCATAAAATTTTTGCCAGTTTGACCTTTTGTCCAGAGGCAGATAAATAAACAATTCAACACCGGGATACTGCTTGACGTTTTCATACGCGGATGGCGAGAAAAACGTCACAATTATTGAAGTGTTATATGTTGATTTAAGTTTTGTTATGAGTGGTTTTATATGTTCAAATTCACCCATCGACGCGGCGTGAAGCAGGACGATTTTATTTTGCCCGGGTATAGTATCTTTTATCCGCTGCAGTTCGTCAAAAACACGATATCTCAGATTCAGAGCTTTTCTTATTTCTTTATTGAATAAGCTTACCGTCTTTGCGATTAACAGAATGCACGGAAAAACGAAGTATGTATATATTGAACCGGTTACCCATTTCATCATTTATAACTTCCCCGTCAATATTGATTCCGCATTCTTAAATACCAGATCGGGTTCTATCTCAAGCATACACTTAAAATGACCCCGCGGGCATTTTTCCCTTCCGATGTGTGAACATGGACGACATTTCAAATCCCGGTTTTCAATTATTATCGAATTGCTTCTATAAGGGAAGAACCCCAGCTCTTTGACAGTCGACCCAAAGATCGCGACAACAGGCGTCTTTACAGCGGATGCCATATGCATCAATCCGGAATCATTCGATACAACCGCCCGCGCCCGCGATAAAACCGCTGCCGATTCCAACAAACTTAATTTTCCGGTTAAATTAATCACCTTCCCGGATATTTCAAGTGAATCGAATTTACCGGTTTCATTTTTCCCGCCGAGTATGATGATATTTTCTTCACGTTTCTCTAAAAACAGCCTCGTGAGATCTTTAAAATATTCTATCGGCCATTGTTTTGTAAAAAATCCGGCTCCCGGTGCAAATACGATATAATCGCTCTTTACACTCATCTCTTTCAGGATTCGGTCAATTTTCTCTTCAACCGCGTTTTTCCAGAAAATTTCAAGTCCCTGAAAATCGTTTTCTATACCTGCTATCTTTCCGACATCCAAATACCTGAGGGGGATTGGTTTAATTTCACTGTAGAGATTTATTTTTGCGTAAACAAGAAACGCTCGTTTCAATTTGTCTTTTTTAATATGCTCTTTCACGGCATTGCTTCCGGCTTTCAACAAATATTTTGACCGGAAATTATTATGCAGATCAAATATATAGCTGTAGTTGACCCCTGTAATTTGCTTTAGAAGATATTTTAATCCCTTGTTTTTATTATGTTTGTCAAATATATGTACATGATTAATGTGGGGATTGTATTTTATCAGGTCCGCGAATTCCTTTTTAACAACGAAATCTATTTGAGCCGTTGGGAATTTGATACGGGCTTGCCTTATAAATGGAGTGGTTAATAGTACATCACCGATGGAGCTTAGCCGAATTATTAATATTTTTGGAGAATTGTCACTCATCTTTCTTACATTTTTCTCTCAATAACATAATCCACGAAATGCCACATTGCCGATTTTAAATCCGAATCCGGATATTCTTCCAGACAATCTTTGGCTTTCTGGGCGTATTCATTTTGTTTTTGCTTGGCATAATCGATTCCGCCGTTCTTTTCCGCGAATCCGATAATTTCCTTTACATCAGCTTTAGTAACGCCTTTCTTCAGGGCCTTTTTTATCTTTTTAATTTCCCCGTCTTTAGAATTCTGAAACGCGTGGATTAAAGGTAATGTAATTTTTTTGTCTTTGAAATCATTACCGACCGGCTTTCCAAGAATACTTTGATGGCCGTAGTAGTCCAGTAAATCATCTTTGATCTGAAATGCTATTCCGAGATTTTCACCAAAATTTCTGAGATTTTCGTGGTCTTTCTCGTTGGATGATGTCGTTAAAGCGCCTAACTCCGCCGCGGCGCTTATGAGCGCGGCGGTTTTGTCAGAAATCATTTTAAAGTAGTCTTCTTCCGTAATGTTCATTTTCAGCGACTTTTCAATCTGCAGCAACTCTCCCTTACTAAGCCTCTTCGACGCGTGAGCTAAAATATTCATGACTTCCAGCTTACCGGACATCGTCGCGCCTATTAAACATTTTGATAACAGATAGTCACCGATAAGAACAGCAATTTTATTTTTCCATATGGCGTTTATTGACGGAAAACTTCTTCGCATATCTGAATCATCGACTACATCATCGTGTATTAATGACGCGGAATGCAGCATTTCAACAATTGACGCGACTATGTATGTATTTTCATTGGTTGTTCCGACTAATTTAGCGGACATCAAAACAAGCAGAGGACGAAGATTTTTACCTTTATGACGGACAATATACTTTACAACGGAATCAATCAGCTTGATGTCAGATGACATGATTTTATTAAAGGTAATATCGTATTCATTTAGTTCTTTTTTAAAAGGTTTCTTTATCGCGCTTAGATTCAATTTATCTCTTTTATCCTTGATTAAACTATTTTCCATGTCATAAAAAAGATATTAATGTAAACATTAATATCAAGTTAATCAACATTATATGTCGAACCATTATGCGGATTTTTTGTCCTTCCGGACAAAGAAATAACTGACAAGGATGGTAATTTCATAAAGTATAACAAGAGGCACAGCCAGCAGTATTTGTGTGGTGGGATCGGGCGGTGTTAGAATTGCGGCGGCAATAAAGATAACAACAATTGCATAACTTCTGTATTTTCTTAGCATCGACGGGGTGATCAGCCCAATTTTGGTCAGCAACAAACTGACAACCGGTAACTCAAACACTACACCAAAAACGAGGATGATTCTGATGACATATCCAAAATAAAAATCTATAGCAATATTGTTTGTGATTGACGGCGGGGCAAGACTGAGAAAAAATTCCAGTGAATATGGAACGATGATATAATAGGCAAACGCGCTGCCGGCAAGAAAGCTAAGTGTTGCAAAAGTTATAACGGGTATGATGTACTTTCTCTCGCGATCAAGAAGACCCGGCGCGATAAATGCCCAGATTTGATAAAATATAACCGGCAGACTTATGATAATCCCTGCTATTAGAGCCAATTCCAGTTTGATTACAAAAATGGTCTGTACTTTTAGGACTTGCAGATTAATTTTATAATTCAAATTCTCGGTTGGAATCAGCAGCAGATTTAAGATCTGATCAGAAAACGCAAAACAGATTATAGTTAGTACAAATACGAATGCGAGCGCTTTCAATATTCGCCACCGAAGTTCTTCCAGGTGATCCAGGAAGTGCATTTCAACTTCTCTCATAATCCGTCTACTTTATGCTCAATCCAAAAAGATGTTGTTAATTTTATGATTAATCTAGCTTATATAACTGAAAATGCCGGTTCAGTTCTTTTATATTACCATTTATTTCGCTGTACACCTGCTCATCATCAATATTGGTTAATACTTTATCTATATATCCGGCAATCAATTTCATTTCTTTTTCATTCATACCCTTCGTGGTAAGGGCTGCCGTTCCAAGGCGTATTCCACTGGTTACAAAAGGACTTCTCGTATCAAACGGCACCATATTTTTATTCACCGTAATTCCTGCGGTATGCAATGCGTTTTCGGCGGCTTTACCGGTGATGTTTTTATTTGTTAAATCCACCAGAAAAACATGATTATCCGTGCCACCTGAAACAATATTATACCCTTTTTCGATCAGGCTGTCAGCGAGTGTTTTTGCATTTTTAATAATTTGAGCGGCATATGTTTTAAATTCCGGTTTTAAGGCTTCTCCAAATGCAACTGCTTTTGCGGCTATCACATGCATAAGAGGTCCACCCTGAATTCCGGGCATCACGTTGCTGTCGATGATTTCCGACATCATTTTCACACGGCCTGATTTTGGGGCGATAATACCCATTTTATTTTCGGTATCTTTCCCCGCCATAATCATTCCGCCCCTCGGACCGCGCAGTGTTTTGTGTGTGGTCGTCGTTACCACATCACAATAGGGTATCGGGCTCGGATGCAGCCCTGCGGCGATTAATCCCGAAGGATGAGCGACATCGGCAAATAATATGGCGCCAATTTCATCAGCGATTTCTTTAAATTTAGCGAATTCATAATGTCTTGAATACGCGCTGGCGCCCACAACAATCATCTTCGGTTTATGCTCGCGGGCTTGTTTCGCAACCACAGACATATCAATATAACCGGTCTCTTTTTTTACTCCGTATGAAACAAAATTATAGATCTTTCCCGAAAAATTCACGGGCGATCCGTGCGTTAAATGCCCGCCGTGAGCGAGATCCATACCAAGGATTTTATCACCGTGTTCAAGATAGGTAAAATAAACCGCCATATTAGCCTGTGAACCTGAGTGCGGTTGGACGTTTACATATTCACAATCGAAGAGCATTTTTGCCCGGTCTCTTGCAAGATCTTCCGCGATATCAACAAATTCACAACCGCCGTAATATCTTTTCCCGGGATATCCTTCGGCATATTTATTAGTCAATACCGAGCCATTTGCTTCCAAAACAGCCTGTGATACAAAATTTTCAGAAGCGATCAGTTCAAGAGTATTATTTTGACGATCAAGTTCTTTGACGATGGATTCATACACTTCGGGATCTGATTTTTTCAGTTCTTCTAACATAACAACTCCCTTACAATCCTGTTAATTGAGAGATCAGGTTAAGCCTGGACTGGTGCCGTCCCCCTTCAAAGGTTGTATTAAACCAGGCATCGACTATTTCAAGAGCATCTTCTTCTTTTAACATCCTTCCGCCTAAGCACAGTACATTCGAGTCATTATGCAAACGGCTTAGCTGGGCTGTTTCAACATTATACGCCAGGGCAGCGCGGATTCCTTTAATTTTATTAGCCGTAATACACATTCCGATTCCGGTTCCGCATATAAGGATGCCCAGGTCACAATCACCGGACGCTACCGACTGACCGACCTTATAACTATATTCAGGATAATCTACTGAGTCCATTTTAAATGTACCATAATCAGTAAATTCGATTTCCTTTTCGCCAAGAAATTTTTTAATCGTTTCCTTCAGCAGATACCCTGCGTGATCAGAACCAATTGCTATCTTCAAATCGTACTCCTAGTTAGCGATCCAACTGAAGCAGTCATCTTTTATCGTATCGTTCTTGTGCATAAATTTATCTTCAGTTGTCGGTAAGAACGGTTTTAAATTGTTTTGTTTGACCGTCGCTTTTGAACGGAACATGGGGTCATTCTTCGCTTTTTCATATTCGGAATTCGCTTTATCATATACCAGCTTATCTTCATATTTTGATTTTCCGCCTCTTTGGCTCTGACAATATGATACAGCCGCTTCATAAAGTTCACCTCTGATGATATAAGCAAAACCATAACCGGGTTTCGAGCTTAGAGCTTTACTTATCCAATAGTTAGCATTACTAAAGCTATCCAGTGAGCGGTAATTCAATGAAATATTTAACATGACATCCGTGTTGTTTTGTTCTTTTTCCAAAATTTTCTTATAGTCAGAAATCGCATCATTAAACCTGCCCAGATTTTCATAAGCTGACGCTCTCAGGGCCAGGGCCTTTGTCCCCGGATTTTTTGCAATTGCTTTGCTCAACGGTTTAAGCGATTCTTCATATTTGCCCGATTCCAGCGCAGACTTTCCGTAACTCAGGGCAACATCCACATTTTCGGGATCATTTTCATAAGCCTGCTTATAAGCATCCAGCCCGGCTCCGGCTCCGTGAAAATATACATTATATTGGGCCAGAGAATTTGCCTCCTCCGAATTAGCCGGATCAAGAGCGACCAATCTTTCCTGCATTTCTATCGCTCTTTCATCTTCATCTTTATAATAGAGGAAGGCAATAGTTTTCAGATAGGCTTTATTTGTGGAATCACTTTCCACCAGCTTTTCATAATGAGGGATCGCGCAGCGGAATTTACCAAGCTTATCCTGAATATAACCGGCATAATAATGCAGAAGAATCAATTCCGGAAAACGTTCCAACCCCCTGAAACAGGAAATCAAAACACTATCCACTTTTTGTTCTTCAAAATATATTTGCGCTATTTTACTGATTGATAAACGCGCTCTTTTGCCTTCATCATGCAAAAACACTTTCCATAAATAAGGCAGAGCTTCCTTATAATTTTTATTTTTAAAATGCTCTGTTCCGAAGTTATACAGCATTGGAACACTGGTTTCAAATTCAGTTTCTGCATATTTATCATAAGGTGTATCTAAATTTTCAGGTATACAATTATTTTGTTCTGTCTGTTCTGTTGAATCCAGCTCCAGTATTTCATCTACCTGAGCCTGCAGCGGTGAATTAAATACTGCCATTGTCATTAAAACCGTGATGATTAACAACCATTTCATTTTAATCATTTCTGAATCCTCCATTATTCACGCATCACTTGTCAAGCTTCACAAACCATTTCTCACTGGCGCTTACCGATATACCGAATGAAACGAATGTCTCTTCCAGGCCATTGGTAGAAAGACTTCCGCGTTTGCCGACGATACCGGAAAAATCAATTCTGGAGCGGAACCTCTGTATCGGCAATGAAAACCCGAGAGAAAGTCCATATTCCTTTACGGGTTCTTCATTTCTTGTGATATTTAATTGACTCAGGTATAGGCCCATTCTATAATCAATCTGCTGGCCCATATTTATGAATCTTTTCTCGCTTGATTTTCTTTCTATTCCCACACCAATTTTATAATATTTTTCATAGTTTTCAACTTTATTTCCATCGATTTTATAGCCGTTCTTCCAATCCTGATACATAACATCCATGCCGGCCGCCAGGCGATTGCTAATCTGGTATTCTATACCCAGATTATATTCAGCGGGAAGAGTCACCGTGCTCTTTTGAGTTTTATCGACTATTTCCGAATTGGAATCGCCCTTTCTTTCCAGATCAAGGTCTACTGCCGGACGTATGGTGACTCCCAGATTCACATCCTTAATTTTATCTGTAAACGCATTGATCACCATACCATGTCCCGAGTATAGATTGTCATAATTTAAAAACAATCTCGATGTGGTATTGTCTTCTATATCGAGAACCAGGTTCTCGGTTATATTGCCAAATGTATATTCCCATCCGAGACTGACACTTAGCAAATTAAACCGGTATGAAAGATTAAGCAGCGCTCTGTCGAGCCCTCCATCCATAAGTAAATTTTCTTTAATAACCGTAGTGGCACTTGAATCATAACTGGTCTTATCGACGATACGCTGTTCCACTTTTGAGATCGGCTGAATGCCGCCGCCTAAAATTAATTTTCTCTGCAAGATCGGTATGGCGAGATATCCGCCCTGAAAATTTCCGGCATCACCATAATAATCATTCGTCAGATCATCCGAAAAAATCGCGTCATACCCAAACTTAATAGTAAATGATGTATTTGGGATACTCGTCCAGTTTGCATAATTTCTATAGTTTAACTGCACAGAATCATTCACAGCCATTTCATAGGATCTTCCCTGTCCCGCGGCTGAACTGATTGTTTTTAAGAAACCAACGCCATTGTCGACCAATCCGAACATCGATTCACCGGCGAAAGATATATTTACAAGAAGTAAAAGAAAAATCAAAATATTTCGTTTCATTCACAGGTCCAATTCATTTTTAAGATTATTGTTCTACTCTAAAATACTTGACGATGATCCTTGGCGGATAATTAACATACGATTCTAAGCCGCGAAACTTTTTAACCGAAAAATCTGTTCTTTCTGAAACATATTGCAGATATAGCCACTCATTAGTTACTGATCCATCTACAATTAGCTGAATTAGAGTTTTTCCAAAACTTGATCTACTTGTTTCAGAGGTCACCAGCATTCCTTCATCTTCAGAGTGCAGGTAATTCAATTCTGCATACGTGATGAACAGAGAATCAATTTCATAGGTACTTAGATCCTGGCTCGCTTCAGTAATTGATCGAATATAAAATGTTGCGGAATGGCCCGGATTTTCAAGATCATTATCATCATCTATCTCAACCGATAAAATTGCCTGGTCAATCAAGGCGGTCTTAGGAATTACAGAAAAATCAAATTTAAAAAACGAATGCGCGGGAATCCCGCTTGATACAAATAATTTATCTTCATTCTTGCTGAGATCGAACGCGCCGCTACCATCATCGGGATAATCAAATATAGTAGCATCCAGACCAACATTAATAGTATCCCGAACTGTAGATGTATCCGTACTCATTACATACACCATTTTTGGAAATAATGTGCTCGAATTAAATGATCCGAATTCCTTAATTACACCATCCGTATTTTCAGCTGCTTTAAAATATAGCCCGGTGTTTAGTTCTTGCTGATCGCGCCATCTCAAAACCACTTCCGGATCAATAGAAATTTTATACTCCGTAGTATCATCCACATCCAGGAAATAATTTATTGTTGGATCCGTTGCCGGCTGAAAATGATGCCACGTCTCATCTTTATTGACATCTTGTTCCCATTCTTTTCCGGTTTCATAAATTTTGAGATCAATATTCTGAATGTCTCTTGAAAAAGTACCGGCCCCATTTAGCAATATAAACGCAGAATCCAAGTGAAGCGCGCTGTCGGGAAAACTTAGAACTTTAATAAGGAAACTAGCTTCAATCCCATCAATTTTTCCAACTGACAGCTTCTCGGAAAGATCGGTATCGAAATAATCACCAACGATAAAAGTATCTTTTACCGCGTAAATCGTATCTATTACAAATGAACCGTAACGATCATCAAGATTAAATTCCGCGCTGGAAGGTGTATCTTCCAAATCTGAGCATCCCCATAGTGATGCCAAAAACACAATTGAAATTAATATAAGCTTAGATTTCATACCATCCCTGAGTGATAATTTTGAGTTTGCTAATTTATAAATTCACATTTTTTATGTCAATCTGAAACAATCCTGTTCTGATTCTCAGACCAGTTTTGTAATTATTTTTGCGGCTTCAAGCAGATTATCCGCAACGTGGTCAGGCAAGTATGGCCAGTCTCCTTTTTGAAAAGTATATTCTCCCAATCCATAACCTGTCAGCACCATAACCGTTTCCAGCCCTGCTTTTTTACCAAATTCTACATCCTTAAACCGGTCTCCGATCATAAACGAATTGTTCATATCGATATTAAATTCTTCCCGGGCCTGATCAATCATTCCTGTCTTCGGTTTACGGCAATTACAATCCATTCTGTATTTATCTATCGCGTCCGTCGGATGATGCGGGCAATAGTAGATCTTATCTATTTTTCCATCCTGCTCCGATACCGTTGTTAGAAGTGTTTTGTGAACTTCATCCAATAAGCGTTCATCAAAATAACCCCGCCCAAGCCCTGACTGATTTGTAACTACTATTACCTTAAATCCAAGTGAATTAAAAATCTTAATTGCCTCAGGAACAAAATCATATATCCGGAACCTTTTGACGTGGTTTATATAACCCATTTCCTCATTTATGGTTCCATCCCTGTCCAGAAATACTGCTCTGTTCATACCGGCGTTCCCGTTATATTAATTATGCCGTTCCCGGATATTAAACTCCCGAAGTTTAATCATTTATGACTCTTTCATAAATATCTACATACCGATTGGCGGAAACTTCCCATGAAAAATCTTCATTCATTACCCGTTTCTGCAATTCGCCCCACAACTCCTTGTTTCCGTACAAAGTAAGCGCCTTTTTTACGGCATCGACAATATCTTTTGATGAAAGATTTTCAATTAGCAATCCGGTGCCTTCACCCGACTTCATATCGATGTCATCCACGGTATCATAAAGCCCACCGACAGAGGAGACGATTGGAATGGTCCCGTATTTCATGCTGTATATCTGATTCAAACCGCATGGTTCATATTTTGGAGGCATTAAATACAAATCCGACCCGGCAAGCGCCAGATGTATCATTTTTTCATCATAATTGACATTAAAACTGATTTTATCCGGAAATTTCTTATGATAGGCTGCTATTTTTTCTGTGAGCTCAGGTTCTCCGTCACCAATGATGCTCAGATGTAAATTCAATTTTAACAAATCATCCAAAGCACCCACAACCAGATCTAATCCTTTTTGCTCTGAAATCCTGGAAATTAAACTGATCACAGGAACATCGGGTTTGTTTTTTACACCCAGCCGGACCATAAACGCTTCTTTGTTCTCTTCCTTTCCCGACATATCTTCAACAGAATATTGATTTGGTATTAGTTTATCCGTATCCGGGGTCCATACTGTGTAATCTACTCCGTTAAGAATACCTTCAAATTTCTCACCCATCTCATCTAAAAGCTTACCGAATCCAAATCCGAATTTAGCATCGCTGACAATCTCAGACGCGTAATTTTCTGAAACGGTAGTAATAAAATCCGAAAAGTAAATTGCGCCTTTCGTGAGGTTCAGCATGCCGTCCTTGTAAAACATTCCACCTTCCTTAACCTGGCTCTCATCAAATTCTATCGGCTTGGCCTTTTTTGTATCAAACGCACCCTGCGAAGTCAGATTATGAATAGTATATATTGTTTTTACACCTTTGAAAAAGGGATCTCCCTGATAGAGTGTTTTGAGATACACCGGGACGCAGGCCGTCTGCCAGTCATTACAATGTATCGCGTCAGGCTGCCAGGACAGTATTTTTAGTGTTTCCATCGCTGCTTTTGAGAAAAAAGCGAATCTTTCGGCATTATCCTCATACGGTTCTCCCGTATTGGGATCTCCGTAGATTCCCGGACGAGAGAAGAAATCGGCAATTTCAATAAAATATATCTGAACCTTACTATCGGGCAGAAAAGCGGACTTGACATTCGCTATTTCAGTGCGGCCGTTAATAGTAACCGGTATTTCTTTTAATCGGATAACCTCCCGGAGCACAAACTTTCTTTCATTAATAAATTTATATTTCGGCATCATGATTCGGATTTCCTGGTTTAGCCCTTTTAGTGCTTTCGGCAAGGCACCGGTAACATCCGCTAAGCCACCTGCTTTTGCAAAAGGTGCCACTTCTGATGCCAGATATAAAATTTTGAACTGTTTCATGATAACCTCATCATCTTTAGCTTTAAAATGTTATGTTTTGTAAAAACTCTGCAGCTTCTTCTGGTGATGTCGGATTAATATAGAATCCGGTCCCCCATTCAAAACCCGCTACCTGAGAAATCTTAGGTATTATTTCAATATGCCAGTGATAATAAGACATAAATTCATCTGAAAAAGGAGCACTGTGAATAACCAGGTTATATGATGCATTATTTAACGCGATTTTTAGTTTTTTTAATGTATTCAACAATATATTTGCCAGATTGGGTATTCGGTTGTTCTCCAGCATCTCAAAATTGGACTCATGTTTTTTAGGGAGTATCCAAGTTTCAAACGGGAACCTGGCAGCATAAGGCTCAATCGCTATAAAATGCTCACTATCAAGAACGATTCTTTTTTGCTGTTCAAGTTCCTGATCAATGATATCACAAAAAATACACCGCTCCTTAAAATCAAAATATTTCTTCGATCCGGCAAGTTCTTCACTTATGATCTGGGGTACTATCGGAAGTGCAACCAGCTGGGAATGCGCGTGCTCCAAAGATGCTCCGGCATCCGCGCCATGATTCTTGAATACAATCGCATACTTAAGACGTTGATCATTTTTTAGATCAAGTATTCTCGAGCGATAAGTCTTGATGATATTTTCAAGATGTGGCTGGTTATAATTTTCCATCTGTACGTCATGATCATTCGTTTCAATAATCACCTCATGGGCGCCGATGCCGTTCAGAAGATCATAAATTCCTTCTCCCTTGCGATCCAGATTCCCTTCAACATGTAATACCGGAAATTTATTTGGTATTACTCTTAGATCCCAGCCATGATTCTCACCGGAGATTTGATAAATTTCCGGCGGTGTGCTTTCTTCGTTTCCGGGGCAGAAAGGGCAATATTCAGATTTGGAAGAGGCCGCGATTATCTCAAAATCAATCGGACGCTTACCTCTTTCTTTTGAAATAATTACCCACCGGCCTAAAATCGGATCTTTTCGCAGTTCTGACATAATTTGGTATAATTTTTTTATTAAGTTTATAATTTAATTAATTTTAAACTGTTAATCAAGATTTGCTATGTCTGGGCATCCGCAGTTTAAACTTCATTTATAAATTTCTTTATTTCCCGAAATAATATTTTTTGCTCGATGTCCAATGTGATTATATGATATGATTTCTCCAGTTTTAAAAATCTTTTGTTTTTTGATGAAACTTTTTCATAAATCAGTTCGGAACTTTTAAAATCTACCACATGATCATTCCTGGAGTGCGCAAGCATTAAGGGTGAATAAATTTCAGGAAGATCCATACGAAGATGCTCGTAAAGCCTTACAATTTCCAGAGCCGCTTTTAAGGGGGTCTTTGCATAGACAGGTATCTTTTTTTTCATTTCAGAATCACTTATATCCGGCCCGCTGTTATTGCTTCGGTATTTTTTAAATGGTGCAACAAATGGGAGAAGTATAGATTTTTTCTCCTTCAAAACTAGTCCCGGAGCAAGGGCCACAATTCCTTCTATCTGATAATGCGCCGCCAAATGCAGGGCCAGGCTCCCCCCCGTTGATAATCCGCAAACTATTACTTTTTTACAGTTTTTACGCATCTCAAACAATGCTTCTTTTACGTTACTAAACCAGTCATACCATTTACATTTTAACAAATCGTCATAATTTGTTCCATGACCGCACAATAGAGGCACGCTTACCGTATACCCATCCTGAATCAGAGAATCAGCTAAGGGCTTCATTTCAAACGGACTCCCCGTAAAGCCGTGCAGCAGCAATACACAGGTCTTATTTCCCTTCTGAAATATGGGCTCACACCCAGGCATAATTTTTTTTTCTGTCTCTGCCAAACTACTACCCCTTTTGTTGTGTTTCACCAGATTTAATCAAAATATATTTAAAGAAAATCGGGCCTATCAATTCATTGATAACCACCGTCGCAATCAGGATCGTCTTTAATTGTTGTCCGACCACACCCGGAAAGGTATTCTCAATTATTGTTGCCAATCCCACAGCAATACCCGCCTGACCAACAAATCCCATCCACGAAAGATTTTTAATGTTTCTGTTCTCCCCTGCAAGAAGGGCTCCCACGTAATTTCCCGCATAGATGAATACTAATCGCCCCAGAACAAGCAATGTTGTCAATAATAACGCCTGCTTTAACGTACCCAAATGTAAATCGGCGCCCGCGAAACAGAAAAATATTATGTATAGCGGCAGAGAGCTTCCTTCAATTCCCTTAATCAGCGAATCTCCATGTTTGGAAAAATTTTCCACTATTATGCCTGTTACAAGCGACGCCAGCAGAATTTCCACGTTAAAGAGAGCGCTTATTTCCATGATGATTATCGCTATACCCAACAAAAACAAGCTGACTTCCTTATTTATATATTTTATATAAATAATTGTTAAAACGCCCAGGATTGTCCCCAGCCCGATCGAACTCATAAATTGAACGGAAAGTTCAGAAAGCATTCCGATATTTATGACCGTTCCTTCTATTATAAATATTTTTGCGGCAGATATCATAAACGGAAACAGCAAAATCAGCAAGATTGATTTTATTACTGTCACCGCCAGGACCATATCCGTCATTTTTCCCTTTGATTTAAGCTCTGTAATTATACCAATTGTTATCGCGGGCGATTTTGCGGTTGCCGTTCCAGCGAACATAATCGCGAATCCGATTAACAGGCCAGAATCCAGCCGGGCAAGGTAAGGTATATATTCAGCAAGAAATATTATTAAAATAAATAATCCCACAAAAACGAATACTGACTGCCCTACGATTAAATAAACAACTGACTTTAGGATCTTTCTCACACGTTCCCGCTTAAATTCGCCTCCTGCCGTTATTGCAATAAAGGATAGCGCCAGATTTTCTAGAAATTTTAAATTATCAAGAATATCATGTGTGAGAAAATTTAATCCGATGGGTCCCAGAACGATCCCCATCAGCATATAACCGGATAATTTCGGAAGTTTTATATCCTTTAATGAAATGGCCAAAAGGTATGAAGTTAGCAACATAATACCTGTCAACATAGTCGTTTCCGCGGACAAATCTCCGTCATAGTTGACAACATATTTGATAAAAGAAAACAATACCAGTAAAGAAATTGTGATGAGAATTCTGGCCATTCCGTCCTTTTGGTTTAATTCTTTACAATTATTTTATCCAGATAAATCATTGAAAACAAATCGCTTAGAACAATTGAAATTGTTAACACAAATAAAAGTATCGGCGTATATTCAGATGAATTTATCAAATGAAAATCAAGAATCAGGGCCAGCGACAAACCTCCCATGCCTAAATTTGCCAGTCCGATCGACTTTTTTAATCTTGAGTGTTTATTCAGCGTATAATTCGCGATAACTCCTGATAACAATTTTGCTAAAACATTTACAGCCAGAAATATTGTTAATAATGCTATATACACGGGATTCGTTAAATCTAATTTGGCGCCCACATATATTAAAAGCAGGATATATAGTGGTTTCTCTATTTTTTCGATATTTAAAAATAATTTTTTGGTGTCCATTTTTCTGTTCGCAAGCCCCGCGCCGAATACGAATGATATAAACAGCAGACTCTGGCTAAGGTATAGGGCAATCCCTACAATAAATATCATCAGCCCAAGCAGAAGCAGGAAATTCTCTTCTTCTGTCTTCAATTCTTTTGACAGTAAATGATAAAGATACCCGGCTATCAGTCCAATTGCTGCCGATACAAGGATCAGCAACACCCCCGGACGAAAGCCCCCGATAAGCGTTGTATCACAAACAACAGCTGCGAATATTCCGACGATTATGATTCCAAGAATATTATCATAGCCCGCGCTAAACTGAAGCAAATGCGATAATCTACCGGACAGTTTTCTTTCCCTGGATACGACACCAATGATAATCGGAGAGGTCACCGCGGTAGCAAGTGAAAGTAAAAATATCTCATTTTTATCAGTGATGTGAAAAATTTGGTCAAAGGAATAAAGAAGCGCGAAATATGTCAATAATAAAGCAATGACAAAATTTAATGTTGCAAATTTATAATATGATTTTTGGAATCTTTTTAAAGCCCGGATATTAACCTGCAGCCCTATTAAAAACCCTGCCCATCCCAAAACAAGAGCGAATAGCACTTTCAATTGATCCAGGATATCCATGGTCACAATTTTTAGCGACGACGGTCCTATCAAATACCCGAGCAGCAGATACACGCTTCCTGAATAAGCAAAACTCTTCATCCAGAGCGCGTTAATCCGGAGACGTTGATAAAAGATTGAACCGATATATGCAACAAATATGAGCAAAACAAGGCTTAGTAATGTTGTCATAAACCCTTTATAATTAAATATTTATCATATACTGTTTCAACCAGGGTTTACATTTAATAGAATAAAGTGGAAATAGTTATTCTCGTTCGATGATGACTCTATCTTTAATTGGCGTAAAGATGCTGACAGTCTGCGCTCCTTCTTCGCTTATCACCTTTGTGCTATGTGGAACATTGGGGGAAATTGCGCAGATTTCATCTTTTTTAACTTTAACCTTTTCTCCGTCAATATCGAAAAGAAGTTCACCACTGCTTACTATGGTTACCTGTTCCTGAGGATGAGAATGTTCAGGAAATTCCAAGCCCGGTTCATAAACATAGCGCACCACCATGATATTTTGTGACTTAAATACCTGCTGAGTGAGCTTTGGATCAAGAGATTCAGCATTGGTTTGAATCCAGCTGGATTTGATATATCGTCTCATATAGAACTCCTCCAGGAATTATACTTCTACCTATAAATAAACATACAAAAATAATTTGTTTTATTCTATTTAATTTTTATAATTGTGAATTTAATAATATCTTTTCAGAGTGTATTGAATAAGGACTGAAACGATAAAATTAATATTGTCAATATTCAGAATGTGGGGCAAATGACAGACTTAAATATAAAAAAAATATTGAAGCCGGATGAAATTCTTATTGAGCCTGATTTTAATCTAAACTCAACGCCGGAATCAGTCCAGCTTCGTTCTTCGGTGGAACAATTTGGAATACTGAATCCCCTAATTTGTTTTTACAATATGGACAGAATTTATGTTGTCGACGGTTACAAAAGACTGGATATTGCCGCTGAGCTCTTCCTCGAGGCTGTTCCCGTTACCATTTTGGATTCTTCTCTGGGACCTTCCGATATCGCAAAAATCAGACTTTTTTCGCTGATTTATGATTCAGAGCCAAACATATATCAAAAAATTGCTCTTTATCATTTTTTGGTTAAAAATGCTGTTCCGCCGCCAGAACTCGACACATGGCGAAAACTGCTGAATCTTCCTCATGACAAATCTCAAATGGCTAAAATTAATCGCATACTGCTCTGGCCTGAACCTTTTTTAAGGTATATAAATAAATACAATGCTACTTACAGACAACTGCGCCCGCTTTTGGATAAATCCGAAACCGAATTATCTCCTGTTTTTGATATTGGATTTCAGCTATCTGTCCGTCTCGTTGAATTGATTAATATCAGCGAGCTGGTTTGTGAATCCGCCTTGAATAAAAACACCAGCATCAAAAAGATTCTTGACCATGAATCCGTCCGGGTAATTTTGTCAAATGACCGTTTGACAAAAAGCCAAAAAACTCAACACCTGAAAAGCGCCCTCTATTCATTACGCTATCCGACAATATCTCAGCACAGAGATAAGACACTACAAAAAATCAAAGAAATAGATTTGCCGTCCGGCGCTCAAATTAAATTTGATAAATCCTTTGAATCCGAGGGAGTGCAACTAATTATAAATATTAAACATGTGAATGATTTTAGAACATCTCTCAGCCAGCTTGACACAGATAAAAATCATAAGTTAATGAAGGAGCTTCTCGATATCTTATGAGACCGGTATTAATTTCACACATATATATTAATCGCGATGTTCTCCATAGCGCCTTTGCGAAGAATATTATCTCAAAACTTCCGGATACACCTGTTACCATTTCTGATACGCCGCCGGAAAAACTTGAATCATCTTCCATTGCCGAAGGCAAGCGACTGCTTTATGTTACAACTTATAAAGGCAATTTTTGCAAACCCTGCCCCGGGACATCCCATGATTACATATGCTGTAACTACCAGGTTATCAATGAAACAACCGGATGTCCGCTTGATTGCGCCTACTGTATTCTTCAGAGCTACATGAGCAGCTCTGTTCTTACTGTTTATGCTAATTATCATAAGATATTAGAGGAATTCGATGCCTTTACGGATAAGTTTCCCGAACGTATTATTCGCATTGGAACCGGTGAACTGGCCGACAGCCTTGCTCTGGAGGAATATACGGGAATTTCTTCTTTGCTGATTCCGTATTTCAGCACCAAACCCAATATTTTTTTTGAACTTAAATCAAAAACAAATCATGTGCGTCATTTAGAATCTTTCCGGAATAAAACAAAAAACTTAGTACTATCATGGTCGTTAAACCCTGATCATGTTATAAAGAATATAGAATTTAAAACCGCCAGTCTTGAAGAAAGACTGGAATCGGCTGTCCTGGCGGAGAAAATGGGTTTCAAGCTGGGATTTCATTTTGATCCGGTTATTTTTTATGAGGAATGGGAATCAGGATATGGGGATGTTATTGATCAGCTTTTCAATTCAATAAATCCTGCCAATATTGTCTGGATCAGCATAGGGGGATTGCGATTCCCTCCGTCTCTCAAAGAGACAATCAGAGACCGGTTCCCGGGAACATCAATCATCCGAGGCGAACAGATAACGGGTAAAGACCAGAAGACACGCTACTTTAAACCGATTCGTCTCCAAATGTTCAGATCAATTTATAGCCGGATTCGAGATTACTCTCCGGAGGTATTCGTTTATTTTTGCATGGAAGATAAAGAAATCTGGAAAAAAGTGATGGGATTCACACCGGCCAGTACAAATCATCTTGATTTCATGTTTGCGGAGAGTTTATATAATCGTTTCCCGGAAATGAACCTGACCAAACCGGTGCACGAAAAGTATTTGAACTTTGAATCTATTCATGACCCGGCTATTCAGAACGCGATTTAAGCTTGCGATGATTCCCACTCCCGGATTGCCTTTCTTAGAAAACCTTCACTTCGGGCCATAAAATTGCGGGCATTTTCGAACGAACACCCTGTTTTGGCCATAAAAATAGCTGTTTTTACATTCCCGCCTGAAGCGATAAGCAGTTCAGATGCTTTTTCATAGTCAATGTCTGCCACGGTCATGATCAGTTTTTTGGCTCGTTCTGTAAGTTTTTTTGAATTCAGTTTTAAGTCCACCATCAGATTTTCGTAGACTTTACCCATCTTTATCATAGATGCCGTAGTAAGCATATTTAAAATCATCTTTTGAGCCGATCCCGCTTTCATTCTGGTGGATCCCATAATTACTTCCGGACCGGTAACCGGACCAATAACAACATCAACATCGAATTTCATTTTATTTATGGGATTACAAACAATGATAATTTTTTTTGCGCCCGCAGCCGTGGCTTCATCAAGAGCGCCTTTCACATAAGGCGTTCTGGCGCTCGCCGCGATTCCACAAACCACATCTTTATCCGATCGCAGCACGCGTCTTAAATCTTCCCGCCCCGCATTTTCATCATCTTCCGCTCCTTCGATCGACATCACCAGCGCGTCACTACCCCCGGCGATAATCGCGGTCACCATTTCAGGATCTACCCCAAATGTTGGAGGGCACTCAGCGGCGTCATACATCCCAAGTCTTCCCGATGTCCCGGCTCCAACATAAATTAAACGGCCCTTCGCCCTAAAGGCATCTACAATTATATCGACCGCGCGGGAGATATTCGGCAATTCCTTTTTCACCGCTTCCGCGACCGCTTTGTCTTCATCATTAATCAATTGTATGATTTCATCAGTGTTCATCAAATCAATATTTACAGATCGCGGATTTCGCCCTTCTGTTATCAGATCCGACAAATCGTCAAAGACTTTATCTTTAGACATCAGTGAACTCAATCTTTATAAAAAGCTTATTCTGAAGGTAAGGCGAGAACTGTATCCAACTTTCGGGAATTTCAATTTCAGTGAGAACAATGTTATCCGGCAAGGAACCCTTTATCTCCTGTCGATAGTCATCCCCTTTCATCGTGTAAAGAAATCCCGGTCGATTCAAAAGCGGCAAAGAAAGGTCAATCAAGGTCGGTATATCAGCTACTGCCCTGGCCACAACAACATCGAACAATTCGCTTGCGCTCTCCGCCCGGCCAAGTATAACATCCGCAGACAGCTCCATTTTTTTAATCATACTTTTTAAAAAGAGTATTTTTTTTCTGGACGAATCCAGCAGCGTGATTCTGTGCTGATTAAAAAATATTGAAAGTATAATTCCGGGCAAACCGGAACCGGTACCCAGATCCAATATCCGGGATCCGGCACCAGTGATATCTCCGGCCAATTGATTGGCATAGGCGAAAGAGGGTAGAAAATGCCGTTCAACGATGTGCGGAATATCTCCGGTTGAAACCAGATTCATCTTCTTGCTCCAGCCGGCCAACTCATCATAATACAAGCGCAGCCGGGACTTCTGCCGCTCATCAAGAACGATTCCCTGTTCATTCAAAAATGAAATCAAATCCGGGAGCATCATATTATGTTTCACGTGAAACACCACCCATGCTAAATCTTTCAATATAGATCACCAAAACGGATAGATCGGCCGGGGTGACCCCGGATATTCGTGATGCCTGCCCCAGGCTAACCGGTCGGATTTTATTCAATTTTTCTCGGGCTTCCGTAGAGAGTGACTTGATTAAATCATAATCAATATCTTCCGCTATTTTCTTGTCCTCTATCTTTTTAAATTTCTCCATCAACATGTTCTGGCGATCAATATAGCCGTCATGCTTAACGCCAAACTCAACTTCTTTAATCGATGACTGACCATAACTTTTCTCAGAAACTAAAATTAAAATTTCACTCAGCGTAATCTCCGGCCTCTTTACAATGTCCTTTACCGCGATTCCCTGAGATATGGGTGAACTAGTATTTTTAAAAGATAAATTAAATGTCTCGGGCATAATTTTTTTATTCAGCTCTTCCCCGCGAAGACACTCGATTTCTTTTTTTCGTTTTTGATATCTTTCATATGTCCCGTCAGCGATCAAGCCAAACTCTCTTCCCTTTTCCATTAGTCTCAGATCTGCATTGTCATGTCTCAACATTAATCTGAATTCTGCGCGCGATGTAAACATCCTATAAGGCTCTTCATGGATTTTATTAATCAAATCATCAACAAGGACTCCCACATAAGCATCAGACCGTTTTAATACAAACGGTTCCATGCCCTTTAATTTTAATGCCGCGTTAATTCCCGCGACAAATCCCTGAGCAGCCGCTTCTTCGTAGCCGGATGTTCCATTAATCTGTCCGGCAAAATAAAGGTTCTCAACCCTTTTTGTCTCCAGGGTAAACTTTAGCTGGTTGGGTGAAAAAAAATCGTATTCAACAGCGTAGCCCAGTCTGATAATTTTTGCATTTTCAAGTCCCAGGATTGTGCGGATGGCTTTTTCCTGCACATCTGCCGGGAGACTGGTAGAGAATCCGTTTACATACACTTCATCATTATGATATCCTTCCGGTTCCAGGAAGAGCTGATGCCGTTCCCGGTCAGCAAATCGATTAATTTTATCTTCTATCGATGGGCAGTACCGCGGACCAACGCCCTGAATTCTGCCGCCAAACATAGGTGAAAAATCAAATCCCTGGCGCAGCTCATCATGAGTGGATGGATTGGTGTACGTGATGTGGCAGTTAATCTGTTTACGGGATATGCTATCATTTGAAAACGAAAATGGCTGTGGAATTTCATCCGGTAGCTGAACATCGATTTTGGAATAATCGATACTGTCACGATGTATTCTCGGCGGTGTTCCTGTTTTTAACCGGCCCGATTCAAAGCCGTGCGCTTTTAGCGTCTCGGTAATACCAATCGCGGGCAGCTCTCCCGATCTTCCTGCCGGCAGATGAGTCAGTCCGATATGAATAATACCATTCAAAAAAGTGCCGGCGGTCAACACCGCCGCGTGAACCGGAACAACTCCGTTTTTTTTCAATGTTACCGAATCAACTTTATCGCCCCTGACATTTATCCCCGTTGCCATATCCTGAATTACTGTCAGGTTTTCAGTGTTTTCAATATATTTTTGAGCTACTTTTGCATAATAAATCCGGTCTGCCTGAGCTCTGGGCGACTGAACCGCGGGTCCTTTTGATGTGTTGAGCATCTTAAAGTGTATGCCCGACTCATCCGTAATTTTTCCCATCACCCCGCCCAGCGCGTCAATCTCACGAACCAACTGACCCTTTGCCAGTCCGCCGATCGCCGGATTACAGGACATTAGTCCGATTTTGTTTTTATCCAGAGTTATCAACGCAGTCTTTAGTCCAAGCCTGGCCGAGACGATTGCCGCTTCAATTCCCGCATGGCCGCCTCCGATTACCGCGACATCAAACTGTTTCATGTATTACCTATTTGATTGTTTCACGTGGAACATTTATTTGCCGATACAAAAATGAGAAAAGATGTTGTTTAAAATATCGTCCGTGGAAATTTCACCGGTTATTTCGGAGAGATGCTCAATAGCAGTGCGCATATCCACTGCAATAAATTCATGGCCTATGTTGTTCATCAATCCATCATTTGTGTTCTTTAAGGCAGCCCTGCTTTTTCTTAGTGACTCAAACTGCCGTTCATTTGTGATTAAAACCTCTTCACTGATTTGGTTTTCAAGGAGAAAAACTTTTTCAGTAATGCTGTTTTTTAAAGCATCAATATTCTGGTATAGCTTAGCTGATATGAACTGTATATTTCCTTTAAATCTATTTAAATATTCTTCGCAGTTTTTATCGATTCCCTTATCAACTTTGTTCGCGGCGACAATCAGTTTTGATGGATATTTTCCTGACACGGAATCAATTAATTGCAGGTCTTCTTCCGTCAGATGTTCTGACGCGTCTACCAGAAGAATAATCACATCCGCCAGTTCCATAAACTTATTGGTTCTTGCAACTCCTTCTGCCTCCACAAAATCATTTGTAATTCTGATGCCGGCGGTATCAATAAAACGAACAAATGTATTATTTATGACAATATCTTCATGTATGATGTCGCGTGTAGTTCCGGGAATGCTTGAAACAATAACGCGGTCTTTATTTAGAAAAGCATTCATCAAGCTGGATTTTCCGACATTTGGTTTGCCTATTATGAGAACATCGATTCCTTTTGTCAGAACATGACCAACTTTATAACTTGCAAGAAGGGCATCAATTTTACCTTCCGCATTGTTAACAATTTCAAGTACCTGCTCAGATGTAACAATTTCAAGATCTTCTTCGCTGAAATCGAGATCCAGCTCGAGCAGGGAAGCAATGCTGATCAAATCATTTTTTATTTTAAGGATGATCCCCGATAGCTGGCCGCTAAGCTGAAGCAGAGAGTTTTTAACAATCGCGTTTGATTTAGCAGTTATCAGATCGGCTACGGCTTCGGCCTGAACCAGATCCATTTTTCCGTTTAGAAAAGCTCTTTTTGAAAACTCTCCCGGAGCTGCCATTCTGCAATTGTTAGCGATATACTCTTCAATTATTTCGCGGATGATAAATGGATTCGCGTGGCAATTTATCTCAACCACATCTTCACCGGTATAGGAGTGGGGATTTTTATATACTAGAACAACGACCTGATCAATTATTTCTTTTGACCCGGAAAGAAAATTACCAACATAAAACCTTCCCCCGGCTGAATTCATCAAGTCGTGGCCGGGGAAATATTTATCCGTTATGCTCACCGAGTTATTTCCGCTGATCCTTAAAATGGCAACGCTTCCTCCGGCGGATGAGCTGATCAGCGAAATAATGGTGTCATTCTGTTCTTCTCTTATCATACGAAGATACCTCTCTGCGGAGGCGTCTTTTATCTCCTCTTACCCTTGTTTGCTTTTTTCTCTTTTACAGAAACTTTTACGGGAACCTTCTCCGGACTGGTTCCTTTGCTGATAAATTTTTGCTGTATAATCGTCAGCAGATTAAACATGGTATAATAGAGATTTAATCCAGCCGGGAATCGGTTAAAGATTAACAACATAAATACCGGCATTATATAAACCATCGCCTTCTGTTTCGGATCAGTCATGGTCATCTTGGATTGAAAGATCATGGTGACTGCCATAAGAATAGGCAGCAGGTTAAATTCATTGCCATACATCGGCAGCGAAAAGGGTAAATGAAATAAAGTATCGGTCCTTGAAAGATCCTCAATCCAGCCCGGAATAAACATGGCTCCTCTTAGCTGAATTGTTGAACGGAATACAATGAATAAAGCGATTAACAACGGCATCTGCAGCAATGTCGGGAGACAACCGCCCAATGGATTAACGCCATGTTCTTTGTAGAGCTTCATTGTCTCTTTGTTCATCCGCTGTGGATCGCTTTTGTATTTTTCCTTTAACTCGGCCATAATCGGCTGAATTTTCTGCATCTCTTTCATGGATTGATAACTTTTTTTTGTAAGCGGATGCAAAGCGAACTTCACAAGGATGGAGAAAATAATGATTACTATACCGTAATTCGGAATAAAGGAATATAAGAATGTGAGAATGGGCAGTATGGCAAGGCTGATCCATCTAAACGCTCTTTCATACCAGCCATTGTTCATGATCATAATATCTAAATTACTATCATACTTACTCAGTTCATGATTATCCAGGGGGCCCATGTAAACCCGCATTGAATCCCCGCCTGTTTCATTTTTGTACTGAATAAAAAAACCGGTGTCATATAGCCGCTGAACAAAATCCTGTTTCTGAACTCCTCTACCGGAAAAATAAATTCCATTTGAAACATCAGCGTTAATATTTGAGACGCTTGTCATAAAGTATTTTGTTCGAATGGCCAGCCAGTCGGCAGTTCCGCTTAATGTTACTCTCTCTTTTTCACCCACATCTGAAACACTATAACTTTCCAGATCTTCAGCCATGTAGGCATAAATCTGATTATAACTGTAATCATCGGATTCATATGATTCGGTGGACGGGAGACCATTCTTCCAGCCAAACTCATACTGTCTGTTCAGAAGAAGCTCATCAGGATTGGTAAAGTTTATTTTTACATCAAAATGATAGACATCATCATAGAATATGTATGTTTTTCTCAGTTCCGAATCATTTATCTTCAGCGAATAAGTGATTTTAAAAGATTCTCCTTCCCGGAGATCTTTTTTTGTTATTTCTGAACTGCTAAAAAAAATCAAATCCTTTACATCAACATATGAACCATTTAATGATTGAAAACTGAGATATAAATCATTATGAATTTCATTGTCAATCATATTAACAAATGTGGTGTCAAACTTGGTGTATTTTTTTAGAACAAATTTTTCAAGACTTCCGCCGCCGCGATTCGATAATATGACTCTTATTTTATCTGTATTAATCTCGATCTTTTTTTCCGCGGTATCCTGATCAATCGTTAGATCGGTATAGGATGTGGCAACCGTTTCCTTCTTTGTTTCAACAAGCGGCGTCTCTTTTTCCGCTATTTTTTCATCCTGTGCCATGGGTTCTGATATAACTGAATCCTGTTTTTGAGTCTGATAAATTTCTTTTTTTTCATCAACAGGTTGATCACCTACAATAAGTTTCTGATAATAGGGAACGGTTACAATGATGATCGCGATCAGGACCATTGCTATAATTGATTTTCTATCCATAATAAAATGTATTCCTTCTATTTTTCTTTCACAGGATCAAATCCGCCCTGATGAAACGGATGACACTTACTAATTCTAATTATTGAATACCAGAGTCCTTTAAAAAAACCATGTCTGTCTATTGACTGATATGAATATTCTGAACAAGTGGGATAAAACCTGCACGAAGGTGGAAAAAGCGGGGAAATAATTTTTTGATACCCGCGAATTAAAAGCAAAAGTATTTTTTTCATACTAACTCAAGGCACGTACATAAATTTCTTTTAGAGAATTATAATCAATATCTCCTCGATATGTATAAAGAAATATCACCCTGTTGTAATTTTTAAACAGGGTGATATAGTCTCTCAAAAAATGACGAATAATTCTTTTAACATAATTTCTTTTTACTGCCGATCCAATATTTTTTTTGAGAAGGATGGCCGCTTTTTGAAATTCTGACTCATCCACTTCCTTGTAGAGAAAAATTAATCCGAGACGTGTATATTTTTTTTTACCGTTATCAAGAATAAATTTTATTTCGTCTCTACCGGAAATAGTGGTAATTTTATGCTGTCTGGTTATATTCATCACTTACAGTCAAACGCTTACGGCCTTTTGCTCTTCTACTGGCTAAAACGGCGCGTCCGTTTTTACTGCTCATGCGTTCCCTGAACCCATGTTTGTTTTTTCTTTTACGATTACTCGGTTGAAATGTACGCTTCATCTATCCTCCAATTGTCTCAAAATATTCACAAATTTTAATATAGCTATATACTATATTGCAAGGCAAATTATTAAACAAAAATAATTTTTTTTCTCTCTTCGCCAAAAATTGTGAATATCTTTTTATTTTAAAGATCACATCAAATTGAATTTATTGTACTTAAGTCAAAAAACTTATTGTGGATAATTTTGTGGAATACTTCTTAAAAAACAATCTTTATAAACATATCTGCTTTTACCCGCCCCGCTCTCAATCAGTAATCTGTTATAATCCACAATAATTTTATAATTAATCCACATTCGATTATGACGTTTTTTTCCTTATCTAACGCGGCTTTATAATATTTATCCACAAATGCACATTGTCTATTACTATATCTTTAATTTATTTAATATAAAAACAATAATAATAGAGTGTAAAAATTTTCCGTCAGGCATCTCTTTATATTACTTAAAAATCCTTGAAATAGTTATAAATTTTGGTTATTTTGATAGGATTGAAATTGCCTAATTTGGAGGGAAAATGAATTTTACCGTCTCACGCAACTCATTTTTTAAATCTTTACAAAAAGTTATTAATGTAATCCCTGCAAAATCAACAGTTGATATTCTTTATAATGTCCTGATAATTGCAGAAAATGACGAGTTAAAAATTATTGCCACTGATCTGGAAATCACACAAATCACCTGGACAAAGTGCACCGTAAAAGAAGAAGGTTCAATTACGGTTCCGGGAAAATTGTTATTGGACATTATTCGTGAGATGCCGGAGATTGATCTTAATTTTAATGTTGATTCAAATTTAAAGATAGTAATAAAATCATCCCTGGGTGAATACAAATTATCCGGACAGGATAAAAATGAATATCCCAGCGTGCCGCTCGTGGAATCGGAACAGAAAATTAGTCTGAATAATAAAAAATTTAAGAGAATGATTGAAAAAACTCTTTTCGCCTGTTCCACTGATAATTTAAGACCTGCGTTAACCGGTGTGTACTGTCAGATTTTTGAAAACGAATATCGTATGGTAGCAACTGACGGACATCGCCTGGTTAAATATATTAACAAAGATTTTGAATCTCTTGATTTTACACGTGATTTAATTATTCCGACCAAGGCATTGAATTTTGTTGCGCGAAATCTCCCTGAAGACGGAAAACAGCAGATTGTATTCAGCGAAAATCATGTATTGTTCGAGTTGCCGGATACAAAAATTTATTCACGAATCATTAAGGAACCTTATCCGGACTATGAAAGAGTAATTCCTACTGAGTATTCAAAGGAGTTGTCAATAGACCGTGAAAGCTTTATTTCTTCGGTGAAGCGCGTTTCTCTATTTTCAAATCCTATTACTTATCAGGTCCGTCTAAATATTGATAAAGATAATATGGCTGTATTTGCTCAGGATATTGATTTCGGCGGAGAAGCGAATGAGACAATACCATGCAAATACAACAGTGATTCACTTGAAATTGCATATAACGCCAATTATCTGATGGACATTTTAAGACATCTCGATACGGATGAAATTAAGATCATGGTTAAAGATGCGGATGGTCCTGGTTTGGTTTATCCCGTAAACGGCGATGAAATGGATGAAATTCTTATGCTTATTATGCCGGTGAGGCTGAATTAAGTTAGAATGCATATTAAAAAGATACAAATTGAAAATTTTCGAAATATTGCAAATGAAGAGATCGAATTTGATAAAAATATAAATATTATATACGGAGAAAACGGTCAGGGCAAAACATCGCTTCTTGAAGCCATATATTTTTTAGCGATTACCAGAAGTTTTAGAATAAATTCAGAAAAAATTGCTTTGCAGCAGTCAAAAGAATATTTCGATCTGAAAGGCAGATTTAATACCGATACAAGTAATGAAGTTGATATAAGACTGTTTTTTTCATTAAAAGACGGTAAAAACGTTTTTTTGAATGAAAACAAATTACAAAACTTCTCGGAATTAATTGGTGTTATTCCCACAATTCTATTGTCACTTGAAGATTTGGAATTAACCTATGGTGTTCCTGCAAACCGCCGCCGATTTGTTGATATACTACTTTCACAAACAAGTCCGGTATATTTGCACGCGCTGCAGAAATACAAAAAAAGCCTTCAGCATCGCAATAAACTTCTGACTTTAATAAATGAAGGAAAATCAAATAAAAAGGCTCTGTTCCCCTGGGATGAGCAGCTTATTGCAAATGGCGTTGAGATAATACTGTCACGGCAAAAATTTATTGAATTTATTAATAAAAAAATTACTGAGTATTACCGGTTTATTTCAAAAACAAATGAAAAGATCTCCGGAAGCTATGTTTCTAATATCAGTAAAAATCTTGATGCTGATCAAGCGGAACTTAAAGAACAGTATCATGATAATTTATCAGGAAATCTGAATGCGGATATTGAGAGAAAAAATACTTCGGTAGGACCGCACAGAGATGATTTTAATTTTCTGAAAGATGGGAATTTTTTAAAATACTATGGTTCTCAGGGAGAAAATAAAACGTTTTTGATTGCGTTAAAATTTGTTGAAAGTGAATTTTTGAAACAACATTTAAAAGAGAATCCGGTATTTTTAATGGATGATATTTTTGGCGAACTTGATGACAACAGAATTGCCCGTCTGCTGGATTTCACTAATACTATCGGGCAAACTTTTATTACTACTACCCTTAAGGCTAAATTTAAGGATACAAGCCTTAAAAGTAATAATTACATACATTTAAAAAACGGAACCAGAGTGAATGCGCAGTGATTTTAAACCAATTAACAATGCACTGGAATCAATATTAAGTAAATTTAATCTGAAAAACAGTTATGAGGAAAGCCTGCTGTTTTCCAGGTGGTCTTATCTTGTAGGCCCTCAGATTTCGAAATTTAGTAAGCCCGTGAAATATGAAAATAACATTTTAACAATAAACGTAAATTCGGATTCATGGAAAGCAGAACTTAAATCGAAAAAGAAGTCACTAATTGAAATGATTAACAGTTCCCTGGATACGATAACTGTTGAAGATATCTTATTTATTTAGAGGTTAAAAATATGCCAACAAAAGCATATGATGCTAGTAATATACAAGTATTAAAAGGATTAGAAGCCGTCCGGAAAAGACCCGCCATGTATATAGGCGATATTACAAGCAAGGGACTTCATCATCTTGTTTATGAAATTGTTGATAACAGTATTGACGAAGCGATGGCTGGTTTTGCGGATGATATATCAGTAACCATTCAAAAAGATGAAGTAATAACTGTAACAGATAACGGACGGGGTATTCCGGTTGATATCCATCAGGGAGAACAGAGACCTGCCGTTGAGGTCATTATGACCGTTTTACACGCGGGAGGAAAGTTCGACAAAAGCAGTTATAAAGTCTCTGGCGGTTTGCATGGTGTCGGTGCATCTGTAGTCAATGCGCTTTCGGAGTGGTGTATTGTTGAAATATCAAGAAACGGAAAAGTACACAAACAAACTTATAAAAAGGGTGTGGCTGTAGATCAGGTGACGGTTATTGGTGAAACGGATAAAACCGGAACAAAGACCAGCTTTATGGCGGATAGTGAGATATTTAAGGAAATTGTATATAAATTTGATGTTCTCTCTACAAGGCTTCGCGAACTGGCCTTTCTTAATAAAAATATTAAAATTTCACTAAAAGATGAGCGCGACGGAACAGAGGCCGTATATCAGTATAAAGGCGGACTGATTGAGTTTGTCAAATTTCTGGATGAAACCCGTTCCCCTCTTCACAGTGAACCGGTCTATCTCGAAGGTGAAAAGGATTCCGTTCCGATGGAGATAGCTCTTCAGTATAATGCAACTTACACGGAAAATATTTTAACATATTGTAACAACGTTAACACCATCGAAGGCGGAACGCATCTTTCCGGATTTAAAGCGGCTCTGACAAGAACCCTTAACGCATATGGTCAGAAATATAATCTTATAAAAAATAATGAGAAGTTTTCTCTCTCGGGAGAAGATGTGAGGGAAGGTCTCACCGTAGTTATTTCTGTAAAAGTCCCCGAACCACAGTTTGAAGGACAAACGAAAACCAAGTTGGGCAATTCAGAAGTTCGGGGAGCCGTTGAATCATTGGTCAATGAAAAATTATATGAATTTCTGGAAGAAAATCCCGGGATTGCCAAAAAAATAATCGACAAGAGTGTTGGCGCGGCGAGAGCCAGAGAAGCAGCGCGCCACGCACGCGAGCTGACGCGCCGGAAAAACGCGCTTGACAGTAATTCTCTTCCTGGAAAACTGGCGGATTGTTCAAATACAGATCCCGAAGAGTGTGAAATCTATCTTGTTGAAGGTGATTCAGCCGGGGGCTCGGCTAAGCAGGGACGTGATAGGCGATTTCAGGCTATTCTCCCTTTAAAAGGTAAGATATTAAATGTGGAAAAAGCCAGATTTGATAAGATTTTGGCGAATGAAGAAATTAAAACTATTATCACAGCGCTGGGTACCGGAATTGGTTCGGATGATTTTAATCTGGAAAAATTAAGATACAAAAAAATTATCATCATGACAGATGCTGACGTAGATGGATCGCACATCCGTACTCTTCTGCTAACCTTTTTTTACCGGTATATGAATGAATTATTTCAGAATGGAAATATTTATATCGCACAGCCGCCGCTGTACAAGCTTAAAAACGGTAAAAATGAATATTACGCGTACGATGAGATAGAGAAAGAAAGAATTCTGAAAGATTTAAAAGTCGATGAAGGTAATAAGGTAAACATGCAGCGCTATAAAGGTCTGGGTGAAATGAATCCGACACAATTATGGGAAACCACGATGGATCCGGATTCCAGAACAATATTGCAGGTTTCAATCGAAAACGCGCTGGAAGCGGATAAGATATTTACAACTCTTATGGGTGAAGAAGTCGAACCCAGAAAAAAATTCATTGAAGAACATGCACAATATGTGCGCAATCTGGATATATAATTTTCAAGGATAATGAGTCATATGGCTGAAAATGAAAAAATACTTCCAAAACTAATAGAAGATGAGATGAAGGAGTCCTATCTGGACTACTCCATGTCCGTAATTGTGTCGAGAGCTTTACCTGACGTGCGCGACGGTCTTAAGCCCGTGCACCGCAGAGTTCTTTATGGCATGCGGGAACTTGGCAATCTGCATAATAGAGCACATAAAAAAAGCGCCAGAATTGTCGGTGAGGTATTAGGTAAGTACCACCCTCATGGTGATTCGGCGGTTTACGATACCATTGTGCGCATGGTTCAGGATTTCTCACTCCGTTATCCATTAATTGACGGTCAGGGGAACTTTGGCTCGGTTGACGGTGATTCAGCGGCGGCGATGAGATACACTGAAGTCAGAATGAAAGAAATAGCTGAAGAACTTTTAACAGACATCAATAAAAACACGGTCGATTATACAAGAAATTTCGATGACACGCTTGATGAACCGGTGGTACTTCCGGCAAAATTACCGAATTTGCTGATAAACGGCTCATCCGGAATCGCCGTCGGTATGGCCACAAATATACCTCCGCACAATCTTACTGAAGTTGTGGACGCGACAAAAGCGGTGATCGACAATCCGGATATATCTATCAGCGAATTGATGCAGCATATCAAGGGACCGGACTTTCCGACAGGCGGATTTATATATGGCGGAGCTGAAATAATAAGAGCATACAATAGCGGCAGAGGAAAAGTAATTGTAAGGGCCAGAACCGAAATTGAAACGCATCCGAACGGAAAATCAACCATTTTAGTCAAGGAAATTCCTTATCAGGTGAATAAATTAAACCTGATAAATAAAATTGTTGAACTCGTCAAAGATAAGCGAATCGAAGGAATTTCCGATCTACGGGATGAATCTGACCGGGATGGAATGAGGATTGTCATAGAATTAAAAAAAGATATTGATCCTAATGCCATTCTTAATTTACTATATAAACACAGCCAGATGCAGACGACCTTCGGAATTATAATGCTCGCTTTGGTTAAGGGACGCCCGCGGGTCTTAAATCTCAAAGAAATGATTCAATATTTTATTGATCACAGGGTTGAAGTGATCATTCGCCGGACAAGATATGATCTTGAAGAAGCTGAAAAAAGAGCGCATATTCTCGAAGGCCTGAGAATCGCCATTGATAATATTGATGAAATCATTGAGCTTATTAAAACATCACCAAATCCGGAAGAAGCAAAAATACGGCTTATCGACCGATTTGAATTGACAGAGATTCAGGCAAAAGCCATTCTGGAAATGAGGCTGCAGAGACTTACGGGTCTCGAAAGAGAAAAAATTGAAGAAGAATACCGTGAATTGTTAAAACAAATCGAACATTTTAGAGCAATTCTCGATAGCCCTCAGATGCAGAAGGAATTGATAAAAGAGGAATTGGACGGAGTCGTATCCAAGTATTCGGATATGCGAAGAACCGAAATAGTTTTTAATTATGAAGAAGTGGATATCGAGGATATGATCACAGAAGAAGATATGGTAATTACCATATCTCATTCTGGCGCGATCAAAAGAATTCCGGTGAATGCCTACAGAACCCAGAACAGAGGAGGAAGAGGAACCACCGCGGCCAAAACTAAAGATGAGGATTATATTGAACATCTCTTTGTAGCCGGAACACATGATTATATTCTCTTTTTTACGGACAAGGGACGCTGCCACTGGGTGAAAGTGTATACGATTCCGCCTGCCGGGAGAATATCAAAGGGCAGACCGATCATAAACTTAATAAAAATTGAAAGTGGTGAAAAGATTCAGGCGTTTATGTCAATCCGGAATTTTGATCAACCGGGCTATATTGTATTTTCATCTGAAAAGGGAGTGATTAAAAAAACAGATCTTTCCGCTTTCAGTCGTCCAAGAAAAGGCGGAATTATCGCGATTAATATTAAAGATGAAGACCGGCTGGTCGGCGCTTCATTATCCGATGGTGAAAGTGACATCATCCTGGTTACAAAAAATGGAAAATCTATCCGCTTTTCGGAAAACGGGATCCGCTCAATGGGCAGAAACGCAACAGGTGTACGTGGCATCAGACTTAAAAATGATGACCGCGTCATATCGATGGCTATTGTTAAAGATGAAAATGAATTATTAACGATTTCTGAAAACGGTTATGGAAAAAGAACGGCCGTTGGCAATTTCAGGCTTCAGAGCCGCGGCGGAAGCGGAATTATCGCCATGCGAGTTACCGCCAAAACAGGAAAACTAATCGATGCGATAGATATTAGTGAGTCAGAAGACATAATGATAATTACCGAAAACGGGGTTGTCATACGCCAAAGTATTGATGATATAAATGTAATAGGCAGAAACACGCAGGGCGTTAGATTGATCCGTCTGGATGAAAACGACAAAGTAAGTGATATAACCAAAGTATTTCCGACAGAAGATGAAGAAAACGGTGAAACTCCTGAGGAGTAAACTATTTTCAGCGGATTGCTGGTAACGATATATTGAATCAAATCCTATACGGAGGAAAGATGAAAAAAATATCAGATTCAACTATCAGCCGTTTATCCCGGTATTACAGAACATTAAGTCTGCTTATCGAACAAAAGATCGAAACGGTGTCTTCGGATGAAATCGCGGAAATTGATGGTGTTACTTCGGCTCAGGTCCGTAAGGATCTCTCCTTTTTCGGAACTTTTGGGAAACGAGGACTAGGATATAACACAAAAGACCTGAGAGAAGAAATCGGAAAGATTCTTGGTCTTAAAAAAACCTGGAATATTGCTCTGGTTGGAATTGGGAATATCGGACGCGCGCTAATTGATTATCAGGAATTTAAAAAACAGGGCTTTCAGGTTAAGGCATTGTTTGACAGCGATCCGGAAAAGATTGGAGATGAAGTAAATGGCTTGCTTATCAACAATATTAATGATGTTTGCCATGTAGTTAAAGATAAAAATATTGAAATTGCTATTATCGCGGTGCCGGCGAAAGTTGCTCAGGGGGTCACAGACTTTTTTGTAAACTGCGGTGTCAAAGCAATATTAAATTTCGCGCCTGTAAGCATAAAAACGCCACCGGATGTTCTGGTAAAAAATGAGAATATGTCGATCGAGCTGGAAGCTCTGTCCTATTACATTACAAACGATCTAAAAAAATAAAAAAAATGGCTGTCGCTTTAATAAGGGCAGCCATTTTTTTTAAAATTAGTTTCCTAACTCTGTGGCTTTCTTGAAAGCTTCTTCAGATTTTGTCTTTTCATTAAGGCGGGCATAACTAACACCAAGGTTATACCACATTGAACCATCTTCAGGATAAATATCCAATCCTGCCAGTAAGGTGCTTTTAGCCTCATTGAATTTTCCAATACGAAGTTCTGATGTGCTTTTTAACTGATAGGCTTCTTTCAGATTAGAGTCAATCTCAAGAGCCTTTGCAAAATAATCAATGGACTTTGTTAGAAATTCTTTCTGCAGGCTTTCATCGATTCCTTCCTCATTTCCGGCTTTTATAAACAATAGCCCGGCATTAAAAGGAAAGGCTTTTTCCTGCGGATTAATCTGCATTGCTTTGTTGTAAGCATCAATGGCTTCGTCACGACGATTTAAAAAATCATAACTTTGGGCCAGATAGGTTATCGCTTCGGCATTATTAGCATCGATTTCCATGGCCTTTTTGTAATTGGTGATGGCTTCGTCATACTTTTTGTCCTGCAACTTCA